>Ga0307515_10003717_pt1 | contig 32015 bp, 6 predicted proteins | sample 17_EM_MG_FD_194513 | JGI IMG/M metagenome (GOLD analysis project Ga0307515, IMG submission 194513) | Populus trichocarpa ectomycorrhiza microbial communities from riparian zone in the Pacific Northwest, United States - 17_EM | ecosystem: Host-associated > Plants > Roots > Unclassified | place...
ATAGAAATCTTCCTACTTATTATTGTGTTGTTATTTATACCACTTTTAGTATAACCCCTTAAGTGTATACAGCTCGTCTATAAGGAAGTATCTTCTTATTACTATATTATAATAGCCCTTTATATATCGTTCTTTAAACCTAGTTAAAATCCCTAAATCCTCTTCTTATTCTAGTTTGGTAAGCCACTTAGCTCTTAATATGCCTACTTTAGGCCTATTAGTGACCTTTTATATAGGTGCTCTATCCCTTATATATCCTAATATACTAGATCTCTTATCTAGTTTCTATTCTTGCTATAAGGTAATTCTTGCTCTAAATTCCTCTATAGTTTCTTTCTTTTCGCGTCTTATAAGTAGATCCTTAAAGTCTTTATACTTCTTAATCTTAGTATTAACTTTTTAATCTTTAGGCCGAACACTATACTCCCCTAGTAAGTCCTCTAGGTCTATATATCTATCTCCTAGTCTAACTACTATTTATATCGCAGATTCTCTAATCTATAAAGAAGCTCCTTGCCTCTTACCTATAGGTATTCTCATTTATACTCCGAATTCTTAGTCCCTTAGATTCTTTAATCCTAAGCTTACTTCTAACTTAAGCTTAGCTCCTACCTTAGTCTAACTAGGCGTCTATAGTGTTCTTATCCCGCCTTAAAAGTCTTAAATTTTATCTATCTTGTCTTAAGAATCTAATACCTATAGGAAACTCTATCCCAAGCTTATTTGTATATCTTTAAACTAAGCTACTACTCTGCTCTATTGGTTTTCGTCCGTTATAGGTCCTTAAGCTATCCTTATCCTATCTTTGGAATCTTAGATCTCTTTTATCTTATCTTAAGAATCTTAAGCCTTTAGCTTTTTGCCTTTATTAAGTGGTAAGCTAGCACTAGCAGTCGTCTGCTTACTTAATCTCTTTTAGATACTACTCCTACCATTTTATAAAGCGATAGATGCCGTATCTAATAGTGTTATAATGCCCATTACTAAACCTTGCTCGGTAGCGGTCTTAGTCTCTACTTCTATTGCGTTATTAAGGTTTAGATACCCCCAGTTAGTTCCTTTACTGTCCTCGTCACTATTAATTAATAAATACTCTAATTCCATTGTCATTATCACTAATTATTGTCTATACGTTACTATAATATCCTAATCTAGCTTATAGAGTTAATCTTATTCTTTATCTAACTCTCTAGTTCCTCTAAGTCCCCTTAACTCTAGCTCTTATAGCTAATAGCTTACGCCGTACTTGGCGTCTTTATAAATTTAGTATACGTTATTATAATAAAACGCAAAACTTCTAATTAAACATTCTTTTATTTCTTGCAGTACACTATTATCCCTTTATACGTGTGTGTCTTCTACTAGTTAGGTTCCCTTTATTATATAGTAACTCTAACTATCTTTATAATCCCTCGTAAAATAACCCTATTTCCCGCAATTTATATAAGCTCTATCTTTAAACCATTAACTTTGCTATAGAGTCCGCCTAAACATCTTCTGCTAATAAGATTTCTGGTTTAGCCTTTACTCCTTAGTCCTATAATTACTAGATCCTTAACCTCTAGATTTCTATAGTTTCTTACTCTATCTCTTATGGGCTTCTTTAGTACCGCTTAGGTCTATTAGCTCTGCGCCATACCATAGTTTCTAACTTAGCTTTAGTTATTACGTACTCTACGCCTTATATAACTATAAAACTCTGTCCTAACCTCTCTTAGTCTATTCCCTTTAGAAGATCCTATTATTAATCTTTATCGCTTAATCTATTAATTCCCTTAGAGTATCCGCATCTTCTATTAGAATAATTACGTCCTAAACTTTAGCCTTAAGTCCCTATTTTATACTGTGCTATAAGCGCCCTATTATTCCACTTAACTTATATAGCTAGCGTTTAGAACTATATTGTATACTTAATTGCTAAGGTTCATTATATAATGTTTTAGAGTTTTCTTTCCGCCGTAGTTACTACCTCTAGGTCTCTAAATATTTATATAAGTCGCTTTACAAATCCTTCCTAACTTAAGAATATAAACCGCACCTTTTAATTAGTGGTCGTTATTCCATTTACCTATATTTTTATAAGGTAAGGCTTAAACTATTTAAGTACTCTCCCTAATAGGAATAGTCCCGCGTAAGCTATTCGATCCATAGGTATTGCTAGCTTTACTCTTTCCTGCGCTACCTTAAAGTGCATTTACGTAAGAAATCCTTTAAGCTTTAATCTTTCTCCTAAGAATCTTTTAATTGATGGTAACTTAACCTTTACTGCGCCTATTCCGTTAATCCTTTATTTAAGTATTACATTATTCTCTGTTAACTAGTCAACTATCTCTTATAGTTGTTTAACCGTTATAGGTTATTGCGAGTCAGTATCTGCTATACTAGTATCGCCTCCAGACCTTAAAGTAGTTGCCGCCGTTAATGGCGTTGTGGTAGCTGCTTTTGGTGGCATATTATTTAACTTATTAAAACCATAACTAGGTAGTAATTGTATAACGGAACCTTATAGCAAGTACTACAATAGGCTTATTATTAGGCTAGGTGTGTAGGTATTGCAAGTAAGTTAATAATGTAATAATAACTAGTAGAGTGGTTGCCTAATAGATTAACTCCAATTATATTCTAAGAATTACTATAAGGAAAGAACTATCTAGAGTAGGGACTGTGGTCCTTTAAATACATAACCGTACTCCTAGGAAACCCTCCTTGTATGTAAGGTACGTGTGCTTTATCTACTCTGTTATAGATTATATAGATTATATAGATTATACAGATCACATCACATAACTCGGTTATTATTTCTCGTCATATAGTTCTACCGGATCTATCCTGGACCGTGCCTATATTAACTAACTAGCTTCTTCCAACTCTTCCCTAAGTAGTTATAATATTGTACTTAAAGCGTCCGTAACAATTCTAAATAAAGAAATAATACTCTTAATATAACGACTGCCGTTTGGCATATTCATTCCATTATAATTGTATTATATATATTTTATAAATATCCAGAAATAGTTATAATATAGCGTAATACCTTTAGTTCCCTCCTTACTTAGAAATACTTACCTAGGGCACTACTCTTCTCCCTTACCCTTAAACACACATAAATTACTTCACCGCCGCCACCACTTAACTTACTCCATTTTTTAGTATTATCCGGCCAAAAAAAAGTGCCTTTATACTTGGGGAAAACGCCTATAAATACCCAATCCGTATATGCAAACCCGTCTTTCTAAATAATAAGCCCAACCATAATTCCTAGCAAAAATAACTAAGTAGTATAGACGTTAGTATAAAGTAGAGACCAAATATATAACACAGTAGAAAGTAAAAATGTAAATATAATACAAGAACGCCGCCGATTATACAGGATAAGAACGAGGGAGTATATGGTTAAATACAATTATTATAGGTACAAGGATAATTAGGATAGTTTAGGGTAGTTTAGAAGATACTAAAGTCACCTACAAACTAGGTAAATAAAAGGATAGTAATAGTATATATAGCGAAGAGGAAACTAAGGGTTTAGCGCTCGGTATTAGAGAGTACAGCACTACAAGTTAGGTAGTAGTAGTCTACAATCAAAACAAGTTAGTTAATGCTCTTTATAGTATTTATTTTCGTCAGAACATCTTATTAGGTTAGTTAGTAGAGAGAATATAGTTACTTACCTAACTATAGTATATATAGCTGCGGTATATACATACTAAATATATACTAGTTATATACGGCCAAATATCTAGCCTTTGCCGTTACGCTAATACTACTATCTACATCAAAAATAAGAAGAGTATATATCTCCATTAGTAATAAAAGAGTGGCGGTTAATTAGTATGCCCTAGTATCCCAAAATATTTTACCGGTCTCTTAGGTAGATTAGTTAAGAGTAAAAGTATATATACCTTAATTAGCAGTACAGGTCGTAAGTATATTAATAGCTATAGGCGTTATAAACAGGGAAGTATAGTTTTAAGTAAACGTTATCCAGTCACTAATTTTATAATATTATTAGCCGGAAATAGTAGCAGGCGTTACTATTTAAACTCCGCCCACTAGCAAACAAGGATTAAATTAAGTAGGAGCAGATAAATTACCAGTATAGGTAAGTTTAACTATGCCTATAGCTTTAGTCATTTTAGCTTTACTAGAGCTTTTTTCTATTACTAATACCGAGCCCATTATAGCGGCTATACTCCCTTTTATTATAGCTACCAAGTCGCTTTTTATCTACTTTAAGTCTCTTATTAACTAAAGAGAGTCTATTACTAAAGCCTTATTAGTTAAAGTTATAGTAGCTAGTACTATATCTAAGTCTAAAGAGTTTTAGTCAGAAACTACCACTTATATATATTAATTGCCTTATAATATACTCTAAGCTGCCCATCTATATAGAATTCCCCCTATCTTACCTATTGCTTTTATATCACCAAATGCCTCTCGCTATAGCTATACGGAGGAAAGGGATAAGAAGGTTAAAACAGTCGCGAGAAGTTATAAGGGTTTTATTTTACGCTAATAAAGATATTAAATAGTGCAAGATAGAGTTAAAAGTCGTAAATACAATTAAGGCTGTAAAAATAGTTAAGTGTTTTTTATTGTATAAGCTTTAACGAGGAATTGTTAAATTGTTATAAAACCGAAGAAAACTTTAGGGAACCATTTAACGCGTATATAATGCTTCTCCTCCGTCTAAAACAAGCGACTAATAAAGAAGAACAGGAAGACGAACAAACGTTAGATATTTGAGTTGGTCGCGAATTATATAGAGTAGAGGGAGAGAAGGCGAGAGAGTGGTGGTGGACAATCACGGGCTCTTAACAGGGGCAATGTAAGTTTAGGATAGTTGGCCGGCGGATCTCGCTTTAATCACCACCTTCCCCCTAAGCCACTCTATTTTTGGCGCTCGTACTTTTTCACACCGTCATCGCTTTTAAGACATCGTTATACACGAGTTTAACACCACACTAACTTGCAGGGCCTATAATAATATAACATTAAACTTAGCGTTGGCTATAGAAAAGGGGTTTAGTTAGCGAATTTTTAATCTGCTTTTAACCACTTAATTATTTAATCACGTTCCCACTATAATCCTATCTTTACCCCCTAACAAATAGAATCCCTAGTCGTAATAGCAACACTCTCTAGCCTTATTTGTCTTCAGCTTCAACATCTACAACCTTGGTCTAAAATACCTCACTCATTACATCTATCGCGTCTTCTCCAGAATGTTTCTGCCGTTTTCTTAAAGGATTAAATATTTATCCTACTGCTTAAGGATATAACGAAGCCAACTGCTAACAGTCCCTAGAACGGCTACACTATCCCTTATAACGGTGAAATTCGTCCTATAGTTAACGGGTTAGCCACCCAGACAAGACAGCCACCTACTTAAGACAGTGCACGAACCTCCTACCAAAATCAAAATCAAAATATCAAAATACTCCTTTTACTACACCACCACTATGTCCTCTACCACCCCTAAATCGCTATCACTTAGCAAGGAAGATCGTATGCAAATTGTTCTTCAATTATTAAAAGCCAATCCTAACCTATCTAGCCGTAAGCTTGCTAAAATATATAACCTGTCGCCTTCTTCTATTTACTACCGTTATAACGGCCGCTAATTAAGCAAGGAGTATTACTAAAAGCTTTAAAAGCCCTTAGTTATTAAGGAGTCCTCTCTAGTTAAATAGATTAATATAATAGGAGCTTAGGGTTAGCCACCTTAAATTTAATACCTTAAATCTATAGCCAAAAGTATCCTTACTGTAAAGAAGTGTCCTCTAAAGCTTAGTTAATACTAATATAAAAACTTCCTTACCCGATACCTAGAGCTTTAAGCTTAATTTACCTAAGGCCTTAATTAAAAGCGAAAGGATTCTAAGGGTCTAAATATTATTAAGGAATAGTTTAACCTCTATAGAGCTAGCGTTACTAAGTACACAATTCCCCTAAGCAATTAATATAATATAGATAAGAAAGGAATTATAATAGGGGTGGGCGATAAGGTTAAGGTGCTTATTCCTTAATTAGAGGCTTAAGCCTTTATTACAAAACCAGGCAATCGCGATTAGGTGTCTATTATTAAGTATATATTAGGAAGTTAATATTAATTACCTCCCTACCTTATATTTTAAGGGAAATAAGTATAATAATCTTAGATATTACCCGAACTTAATTACAAAACAGTTATTTAAGTAAGCGATTTAGAGTGGACAAATTTAGATATTACAGTTAATTGGTTAAAACACTTTAATTAATATATAAAGCCACGACTCTAAGGAACCTATTACTTATTAATTCTTAATAGATATAAGAGCCACGTATTAATACAGTTCGCTAAGTATTGCGAGACTTACAAGATTATCCCTCTCTGTCTACTACCTTATTCAACACACCTACTTTAACCCCTAGATATTAGTATATTTAGTCCTTTAGCAAAAGCTTATAAAAAGCGCCTCTACGACTTTGCGTTTTATGGAGCTGTTAATATTACTAAGCCTAAGTTCCTTAAGTATTACTAAGCTGCACAATATAAAGCTATATCACACACAAATATAGTAAGTACATAGCAAGCAACAGGCCTTCTACCGCTTGATCCTTTAGTTATTTTACAAAAGATTCAGCTAACGGCTTAGCCAACGCCAACAACTCCTTGCATAAGCTTTACGGACAAAAACGGCCATCAATTTAATATACCTATATCTCCTTCCATAGAGGAGAAACTTACGGCTATATTTAGGCAGCTTTTATAAGGTGCATTACCCTTTTATTCTAAAGCTATACATAATATTTAGCAGTTTACCTTAAGTACGGTAGCTAATAATATAATCCTTAAGTAAACGAATTAAGAGCTTCTTAAAAAGTAGAAGAAGCAGCGTTATAGTAAGACAAAAGCTACATATAGGAAGGCGCGAGTTCTATCTATGGCTGAGGCTTAAAAAAAGAACAAGGAAAAGCTTTAAAAGGAGCAAGAAGAGGCTACAGCAAAGGAAAGAAGGGCTGTATTATAAGGAGTTATTACCTTTACAAAGAAGGTTTGGAAGGAACTATTAATGGATTATAGTGTATTTATATAATAGATTTAGGTTGTTGATTTTAATATCAAATTAATCTTGATTTTAGTCCGTGCACTGTCTCGAGTGGGTAGCTGTCTCATCTGGGTGACTAACCCGTTATCGATAGGAGCTAGCCAATAAAATCGATAGGAAAGGCTCCGTGACCATACGCGTACTTTTGATTCTGGTGTTCGCGCACGGTCCAACTCTCGTAGGACTTCACCGTTGCAAGGGATACACGCGCGTTTTGTCCACCGAATGTCAACCTTTATTACGTTATTCCTAAATACTCGTATCGTGCGAGATCGGCAAAAGGGAAAGCTCTGGCTCTGTCTAGATTAATATCTTAAAAAGCTAGTTTTAATATACCATCTAGAATATCTAAAGCTATTAGCTACACTATTATTGGGCTAGGAATTAACACCGTATAAAGAAGAAGCTATGCCGAATTAGATAAAAGGATATTAACGCTATATAGGTTCTACAATATATCTAGCATCTACTATATAACCAGACGTCGCTTTTTCTATTAGTAGATTAGCTAAGTTCTTATAAAATCCGTTACCTACTTATCTTGCGGAGATTAACAGATTACTTACCTATCTCTATAATACTAGATACCTCGCTCTTAAGTTCTCTACTATTACGCCGTATAAGATAAACCAGGTTCTAAAAGCTGCTTCTAATACCAGCTTTACTAATAATACTTTAATACGTTAGAGCTTACAGGGCTTCTTAATAAGCTTATTTAATAGGCCTATAGCATAGCAGGCAACTAAACAAAGGGTAGTTACTAAGTCTACTACGAAGGCAGAACTCCTAGCTCTCTTATACGTCGGTAGGGAGGTTAAGCATATAGTTCGGATCTTTAAAGCCATTAGATTCAATCCAAAACAGGACGTTATTATTAATTATAACAATTAGCAGTTAGTACAGATCGTGACGAAAGAAACACCTACGGTATCTACAAAACTCCGATATATAGATATCTATTAGTTCTGGCTTCGCTAAGAGGTCCAAAACGGAAGCTTTATAGTACAATGGGTACCAACAAACGAGATGGTTGCAGATGGACTAACTAAAGCTCTCTTAAAGCAAAATCATTAAAAATTCGTCAAAGTGGTAGGGCTCCGCGATATTAGACATCTAGTTAATTGACGCTTGAATGACAGCAAAGCTCACCACCAGCTCGTCTATCCCGACTGCCTAATCCGGTAATCCAGCTCTAACGCTCTGCGTTAGACCTGAGGGGGGTGTGTTGGCTACGGACGTAGCTTTACTACAGAGGTGCGACGGGTGCTGTCCGACGTCAGTTTCAACCTATATCATCACTCTCTAGGGACCCCTGTAGGGAGTCAATTCTCTTATGTATATTAGGGCTCTTAGAGCCACCTTGAATAAAACAGATCACTTGTACAATTCTGTGTCTCTACCCATCAGCTAGCTTATGTCATTTATCGTGATACCCGCCTGGCTGACAACTTTTATGGCCAGGCGCCAACCACACTTTACAACTATTGTTCTATCTATAGTAAAGGCTTACAGGTCTCGAATTAAATGTGATTCATGCCCAGCCAAAAAAAATTACTGATTTGCGTCAAAAGCATGTTGTTTCGGCATCACATAGGGCGCTATGTTATGGGGGAGTGGCCCCTAGGTTTAGCGCCCTATGGAGATGCCTGACAACAATGCTTTTTGGGCACCCGCTACGCACCTCCGTAATTTTTATTAGCTGGGCATGAAGTAGACTTAATTTGGGACCTATAAACCTTTGAAATAAATAGAATAATGGTAGAATAATGGCTGTAAAGGGTGGTTGGCGCGCCTGGCCATAAAAGTGTCTGGTTGAGCTGTGTGTCTGGTTGAGCCGTGACCCGCCCGTCAAAGACGGGCGGTGAATTTCTTCCCGCGGATAACTAACATCAACGTGTTAGAGCCGCGATCACGTGCACCATTTGAGACAGCTGAAGAGATTGAATAATGCTCCTATTCTACGAAATAATAGCCTTCCAGAGGGCGTAAATACACCATTATAATGCCTTACTAAGCTCCAAGCTGTAGCAGGCTACAGCCTGGATAAAGTCACGTTATCCAGGCAGACGGAACACGTCACGGCATCAGTTCTCCTCTGACATATTGCTACTTCAGCTCCTTCACACGAAGATCCAGCCAATTTGACGACTTTCATTTTCTTGAAGGCGCATATCTCTCCTAGAAGCTAGGGGAGACTGCAAGCTCCGAACGACTTCATTTTCAATTCGTCCGATCGAATATCGTCATCATCTCGGCTTTCAGAAGAGCCGCTTTCCACTAGGAAAGTAATCGACTACTCTAGCTTAGCAGCTAGCTCCGTAGATAACATGGAAAGTGCAATTCGAAATGCTGAAGCGGTTTTGGCTGCAATTACGGATGAAAAACACTCTAGATTCGCTCCGACAGCGAATCAACTCGCAATTTTATATGGCGAATGTTTCGATCGTACCGGGGAGACTTCGTTCTTGACCAAAGCCATCTTCATTGCTGAAAGCGCTGTGAAGGCCACTTCTGATGACCATCCGGACAGGGCATTATATCTCAGCACTCTCGGAGGGGCATATGGCAAGATGTCTGCTCGGGTTGATGGTCCCGAGCTCTTGGAGAAGGCAATCAACACTACGCAATGGGCCTTGTCCTGCCTGCCTAAGACCAGCCCGAACTACCGCGCCACGTGTTTGCACAACCTTGGAACCTTTCAGTACAACCGCTTCTGCCGTACTGGAAATGAAAGGGACCTAGAGATGGCAATCTTAAATGCAGATGAGCTCATTGGCATCGCATCGAGTGACGACCCTCAACGTCCGATCTATCTCAACAGTATTGCCTTGATGCTGAGGATGAGATTCTTCAAAATGGGTGACATAAAAGACATTGATCAGAGCATCAGTTTCCTTAAGCAGGCGATAAATAGTACTCCACGCGGCTACGTACACCAGGCCAAGTTCTTAGGCAACATGAGCATCACGCTAGAGGAGAAATACCGTCGGACCAAAGACATTGGAATGCTTGAAGAGGCACTGAAAATATCGAAACAGCTCTTGAGCCCTGCTTGTCCGCCATATGAGGAAGCAAAGAGATGTGAGCGTTACGGCAAACTCCTGCTCACTCTCTTTGAGCATAAGGGAGAGAGCAAGGATTTGGACGAAGCAGTTCGATATGCACGCAAGGCCGTATCAATTATCCCAAAAGGAGATTCCTACGTCAAGTGCTGTCACGAAACTTTGGCTCGAGCTCTTTTTCGGCGCTACAAGAATGGATTCGCCATGTGTGATCTCGACGATGCCATCGCAAATATGCGGACCGCCATCACTCTTGCGCCGGAGGATTACGGATTCAAGTCAATTCTGACCCAAACATTGAACATAATGCTTGCAGCCAAATCCACAGCTGGGCCACGCCTGGTGCGTACAGAAGGAACAGTTCGACAAGGCAAGCAGGCTAACGCAACGACGGCTGCGGGGCGAGACCTTGGAACCCCGAATTCTCGCCTGAGCATGTCTTTTTCCAACAGGGCCGCTCAATCGGGACACCTCAATGACGCCCTTGAAAGCAAGGAACAGATAATTGGTGGGCTAGGAAACAGCATCGACAAGATCAGCAAACCTGGGACACTACAAGCCCTGACGCGGAAGTTTTCGGCGAAAATGAAATTGAGGAGCAATCCTCAGACTCAGAAGCAACCAGTCAAAGAGAACTCAAGTACGTTGGTCAATAACCCACAAGCACTCACGGGACCGAAATCGAATGTTCAGTATCCGACTTTGGGGAGGGATACTTTAACCGATATGGGTATCTCTCTTGATGGCCTATCTCAAGGAGACTCAGTCTACCTTGCCGTTGATCCAAAAACCGGAAAGCCGACATTGTGGATATCTCGAACATCCGCTAGCTATGCATTCCAACATGGACTTGGATCCGACCACTTGGATCGACAGCTCAGTACTCCGGCGACATTTCATGTTAGACCTGAAGACCGCAACATCATAAGGGCTACAATTACAGGATTCTGCAAATTCTGCCAGCTGTTATTGTCCGCTCAACCGCCCCGAAATGTTCAGCATCATTCAAGCTTTGCGGAACTCAAGCGGTCGACTGAGAGATGTGAGATGTGCCGTGAACTGATGAAGAGCTTTGAAAGCCGTCTGGAAAGCCTATCCGAGTTTACAAGGTCCAAGGAAAACAGTGAGATATTGGCAATGACCATGACTGATGATAGAGGATTTCGCATCGTGACACCGACCTGTGGCACAAAAAACGGCGCGTTGGCAACTGGTGCGAATATTGTCATTGCAGAGAAGAGTAAACTAGGTGAGTTCCAAACCCTCAAGAGACCCAGCCGCAATCAATGAATATGCTAAGTTGACTACACAGGCGGCCTGGATAACAGGGCCATCTGGCGATCAACAGAAAGCCCCGGGAGTAAGGAGAGGCTGTCCACCCTTTCTGGATGGTTGGAAGACTGCAAAAGTCACCCAAACTGCAACCCTATACAGTTTAGTCCGCCTTCTCTTCCAACCCGGGTGCTTGACGTTGGGCCATCAGACGGATCGAAGGAGGTGCGATTATATGCCTCAAAAGGAGACAAGGCATTCTATGTCGCCTTGAGCCATTGCTGGGGGAATCGGAAGCTAATCATGACTGAAAGAGACACACTGGAGGAGTTTCAGAAAAGCATTCCGTTCTCGAGGCTATCAAAAACTTTCCAAGAGGCAGTAAATATCACCCGTTACCTCAACCTGCGATACCTGTGGGTGGATTCACTTGGTATCGTCCAAGATGATCAAGACGACTGGGAAAGAGAGGCTGCCAGAATGGCAGCGGTTTATGAAAACTCCTTTCTAACGCTTGCTGCTTCTGCCGCTTCTGACGGAAATGGCGGATGCCTTCAGCCATTGACACCGACATCGCAGATTTCAGCGTACTCCAGAAACCTTTTAGTTCGTCCTGAGTCCCATCGTGACCTTGAGCGACTTGGCACTATTGGCTACACAGCGCCATTGAATCAGCGAGGGTGGACGTTCCAAGAGGCACTTCTTTCTCCACGAATTGTACACTTTTGCAGAGATCAAATGCTGTGGAAGTGCGTGAGTAGAAACAACTCGGAAGATGGCCTCCTCGACACCACGACACCGTCCTTGCAAAGCGAAGGACTGCTTTCCATGCAGCAGATCCAGTCACTGGAGCTTAGCGTTTCCGAGCTCTATCGGAAATGGCACCACATTATACAGAACTATTCGTGGCGGAAGTTGAAATATTCCAAAGATAAACTTGCTGCTTTGGCCGGTGTAATCACAGCATACCAGAAGCTAACAAGAGATGTTCCGCTTCTTGGACTCTGGAAGAGCAATTTGCCCTCGGATCTGCTATGGAGCTCTCATGGATTCCAACCTCGAACCGACCTTGAACTTGGCGTTCCGTCTTGGTCTTGGGCGGCTGGCAATGGCCCGGTATACTATTCCGGGCATAATTTCAACCCTGACCTGTATGAGACCAAGACTGAAATGGAGGTGATTCGGACCAGCATATCTTGGAAAGGTATACCGCTGACGTCTCCCGTTCTCTCCGCTCGCCTAGAAGTCCGGGGACGCATCATCTCAGCAGTCGTTAATCCGAGGCCCAACTCCAATTATTGCAACTTGATACCAGTGCAATCTCTCTTCGCCCAAAGCGATATTGGAATGATTGGAGAGGCAACTCTTGACCAGCCATGGCCACCAGGGAAGTCGGCGTGGTGCCTGGAGGTGTCGACAACGAAATCTAGAGAAGTTGAGCACAAAGTAACTGAATTTGACCACAACGTGCTCCTTCTTCTTCCAACCAATAAGCCAATGGAGTTTAAGAGATTGGGAGTGGGGATCATTTGGCACCGCACTGTTTTGCGCGACTAAAAGAAATGAGCGGTAAACTACGGAGTGGTTGAGAAGAGCACAATAGTCTTGGTTTGATTGCGATCTTGAGGCTCCAATGTATGATATCTTTGTGTTGTCATTACTACCAAGTCCACGTCGCTAGCGGCCAGTTGACTATGGATGTGACGTGCTAGACACACAAAAGGTGAATATCGATGAGAGGACAATCATATTGCGGCTATTTTGTAACTACACTAAGGTGAAGAAGAAGAAGAGAGTTCTCAGAGTGAGAAGGGGAAAGAAATGTCGCGCAGCCCGAAGAATCGCCTAAGGTTGTTCCAGAAATTACCGAAATAGGAAAGAGCCTGTCTTGAGGCCACCGTTGCCTTGCTGCCTGTCCATGTGAGGTCGTCACAATGGACAAAGGTAGGATCGTCCATCCGAAGATTCCGAGCTAAACAGAAAGGACTTTTCTTTTAGCAGGCCGGGGGCCATTTTAACATGAAATATATACTATTCAAATCCACAAACTGTGATTTGTCCTCTGAGATGAGCTTCCGTCAGGACATATCTACGCAAATATACGCGTGATTTTGTCGTTGAACACATAGAACTGCATTCGCGTGGGTGAGAGAAATTGTTGAAATCGCGAGAGGAGCGAAACTGTACGGACTGTCATGCAGGAATGTGCGAATGGACTGCGCAGTACGGAGGTGCGTTGCAAAAGTCTTCGCCGCCCCTTATTAGGCGGTCTTATGGGCGGTGGCTGCCTTAAGGTTGGTAGGGCAACGGGCTAGAAGCCGCCTAATGGCGCTCAGGGTCCCCCAGACCCGGCTTAGAATGCGCCCAATTTTCGGCTACATGCGGGCTCTTTAGGCTTAACCTAGGCAGGGCCGGCAAAGACTTTTGCAACGCACCTCCGTACGCCTTGCAGAGGTCTCGGGTGCACAAATTCGGCGGTCTTGGCAATCGTGGACAGCCCCGGCCCTGGGTGTGGCTTCAGGCCCGGTCATTTCTTACTTGAAGTCTCTCAAGGTTCATGCAAATGCTCAACCCGAGACTGAGGTAGCCTTCTCGGAAGCTTCATCGGTGGTGGTTGTGGCTTCGCTGGAGGTTGGCTTGGGCAGACTGGTAATCCTCAATTCTTTTGCATCTACCAGGTACCAACGAATGCCATCGCTGAGGTCGAACGGATTGTCAGATGGAGGAGAGGGCGACTCGTTCTCATCATCAGCATCAGACTGCATACCATTTGCGGCCTTTGTCAAGTCGACCGGCTCGACTACGCGCTCTTCAATTTTGGTGATGTGTGCTATCATCCACTCCTTCCTGCCTAGTTCTATGCTGCTCTCTTCACGCAGAAAATAGTACGGCGCTCCTGTGTTAAAAGTTGCCCATAGACCTTTCGCGAAATTCTTCGTAGGTAGGAAGAGCGCATAGTCTCCGACCTTGAAATTTTGAAAGCAAGCTTTGTCCATCGCCTCTGACAGAGCAGGCCTGGGCAAAATACCCACAATACGATATAACTATCGTATCGTAATATCGCTTATTTTCGATACCCTAGGGCTTTCAGCGGGATAAACTCACACAAACACAACAAAGACACCAATTCTGTCACGTAGCAAGGTCACGCACCACTGACAAATGGGTCGGTAAACATAAATCTAGAGAACGTTGTCCGCCGAGACTATGTCACTAGGGCAACAGTTGCTGAGGCGACAGATGTCAGGCATGCGACAGCTGGTCTACGAAGTGGTGTGCATAGATGGCACTTGTGTCGGATTCGCACCCAGACCCGTTGGGTTTTGACCCAAACATAAGGCATTAGGGTCACGTGTAGCGCTGAGTCAGCAGGTGAAAGTTCTTCACCTGCGTTACCTTAGAAGCTCAGACTAAGAAATCAATTGTGCGGATATAGGAATATCCGCACCGTCCGCTAAGCTAATTTAGGACGGCAATCGTTTTCTTAGTCTAAGGCGCTTTAGCAAGATTTATAGAAAACCCAAACACTATTTATATAAGAAGACTTTATTAACTTTAACAAAATTAATCTACCCTCCCACAATACCTATTAATATTAAAAGTACACCAAATTATAGAGAAAAGCCTACTCTATAAGCTATAAGATCCTTAGCTCCTTATACCCGCGCGACGTTAAGAGGAAGTTGTCGCGGTAGAGGCCACAATTCTACCTCTGCACCTCCGAGCCGCGTAGTAACCACTAACGCTAAACGCTTACGCCCACGCCGCCCGCCCTCTCCATAACTAGCGGATATTCTATCTACGGATATTCTATCTACGGATATTCTATTTATAGATATTCCATTTACTAATATTCTATCTACTAGTTAGACAAATATATTAAAGGAAGAGAAGGTTAATATTATTAAGGACCTTTTATAAAAATAGGGTTGGTCTTTTTAAAGGCTAGTCCTTAAGTACTTAGAAAGTAGAAACGGATATAGAGGTAATAAAAAGAAGAAAAAAGTAAGGGACCTACTTATTACTTTACTAGAGGATAAGGAAATATAAAAAGAACTTATTAATACGCCTAATACTTATATAACGCTAGTAACTTATACTATCCGCTATATCTAAAAAGAGCTCCGCTAACTATATTTATAACGTGGCCCCTTTAATATATAGACTCTAGATATAGAGTTTAAGAATATTAACCTTAAGAATATAGCTAAGTTTATTTAGCAGTACGGTCTGCTACTATTTTAGCTTATTAAGGGGATATCTATACTAAATAGAGAGGAACGCAGTCGGGATCCGCACGGCGGACGTATAGTTATAGTTACCTCTATATTCCTCCTAGGGTTCGCCCAGAACTCCGTAAATAGTTTTACCCATCTACTTAGTTTATATCTTTAGGCGCTTAGTATAAAGCGCTATATACTATCTTTTCTATATAGCTTTAGTCTAATTAATAGTTATAAAACTCTTAACGCTAAAAAGCTCGGGCTAGCTAAACGTTCCAAGGAAGATCCTATTAATTCTACTAGCCCTTCTAGCGCTAATAACCCTTAAGAAACCAATTAAGTCTCTATCTATTTATAATAATGTCTATATTATCTATAATAACTTTATCTATTACTAAAAGACTTAATATTAGGTTATTAGCGAGATTAGTAAGTTTACTTTATATACTATAGGAAAGATTTTATACGGAGTATATATACCTAAAGGGGGCCTTAAGTAGTTAATATTAAATAATACCTATTAACTTAAGCTAGATAAGGTTATTAATATAGCTAGGAATAGATTTAATAACCTCTAGAAGCGGATATCTATAAGTTTTATTACAGACCCCATCCAATACGCGTATCCTACTACGGTTAATAGTATATTTAACTTTAACGCGGATATTAAATATCTGTATATGCTAGCGGTTAATATTCTCCCTTATAGAAGGATAGAGTATATAACTCTAGGACCTATTCTAGATAGCGAGGCTTCTATTAACGGTAACTATCATATAATAGAGAATATCTTCCTAGAATGACTACAGTATAATTACAAAACCGCTTTTAATAACCGACTTTTCCTAGTATACGGAGATTAGAAAACTATAAAGCTTATCTAATTATATAAAAAGGGGCGGGTTAAGGCGGAAGGTGCGTATAATAGCTATAAGTGGGTATTACCTATTCTAGGGCTATAGTATATACAATTAAACTTCCTATATATAGTTATGCGTACGTTCTATAGGGGTAAGGAAGCCGCGCAGTAGTTTTTAGCGCTTTACGCCTATATAAACTACCTAGGATAGCGCAATATTCCTAGGGAAAAGGCCCTATTTTATTATATAGAAGAGCTAATCCTCCAAAGCTTTAACGCTTATATTATTACGTTATATCTACTCTATATCCGCAATAAGTATAATATTAAGGCTAATAGTAAGACTAAGCAATATATACGAAACCTATCTCCGTAGCAATTTCTAGAGTATATTAAGGATATCCGCACAGCGGCTTTTTTAAGAGATATATACCGCAATATAAATTAGCGCACGTCTAATTATTTAGAGCCATCTACCAACGTACGTTAGCTAGCAGTAATATCGTCCTCTATAGATATATTAAGCTCCGCCGCTAATAACTATAATATAGAGTTCTTTAATTATATCCGGTTCCTATAGGTTATTAATACTTATAAGCTTCTAAAATACGCCATTAAGTATATAGATATTAGACTACTAAAGTATATAATCCCCCGCCTTTACTTATACTTTACTAGAAGCTTATTAAAGAACTATATATATAATATACTAATCCTATAGCGACTAGTTAGAACAAGTACTTATAATCTAGTACTTTAACGGGCTATTCTTACTAATAGTTTAGTTAACCTCTAAGGGCGGCTAGATAGCTTCTTTAAGACGGATCGCCTTAATAAACTGCTTAATCTTTAACTTAAGAAGTTAATCTAGACGTATAGGAATTCAACGTTTAGTATAGACAAGCTATTTAAGTAGAGTGTTCTTATAATAAGTTACACTAGCCCGCTTCGCGATATTTTTAAGCGTATATTTAGTAAGCGTATAAACAGCGAATATACAACTAAGTCTCCAGCGCTGGATATCCGCTATCTTGCAGATTAGATTAGGAAGGATTTAATTATGCGATATACGCGGCGCTTAGCGGATTTTAAGGCTCCTTCGCTTCTATAGCGCGGATATAAGAAACTCGCAAAGGACGGCGTAAATATATTTAACGCCTTTCTATTAACTGCAGCCAGTTTACCATTTAATCCCCTTATATATAGCTTTAGTAATGCTAATAAGAATATAGAGGTACTAGGAGAAGCTGCTGAATATATTTATATAGTTTATTATCCTAATATTATACCTATACCTCTGCTAATATATATAATAGTTGGTATATAAGTTGCTTAATAAATACTAAGAGTAACAGTAATATATTATTTTAATTACGGATATACTTCTAATATAAGTGGGGTGTCTATAGATATTCCAATTTTATATAATAGCTCTATACGAATATTATAAGAATTAAAAATAGTATTATAATATATAATCTTCTAAATAAAAATATAGCAAAACTAATATCTTATACTCTGGAAACTTAACCTTTAAAATAGACTCTCTATTTAAATATCTTTACCTTAACTTATACGGATATCTTTATATTAGCTTATACGGATATTATTATCTTAGCTTATATAGATATTATAATATTAATTAAGTATATCTATTAAATATAAGGCAGAGACTTAATTCCTATATATATAGTAGTAAAAAGGTAAAAGCTACTATTTTTATTATAAACTAGTAATAATAGCTAACCCGTAGCAATAGCTAACTTACGTCTACCTATATTTAATATCCGGTAGCCTAGCATTACGTATAAGTATAATAACACCACGCCTTAGGAATACAAGCTTATCCTTTATCTTACTTAGAGAATCTTTAAACTTATTAAACCGGCGATCTATAGCTTAAATATCTTTCGCTATATTAGTTACCCGTTTATAAACTATATTAATACGCGCAGAAACAGCAATTACTAAATACACCCTAATAGACCTAGTGCCAGCGGAAGCGGTAGCAGCAATAGTAGCACCTAGTATGCTAGTAATTGGCGAAAGGGTTAGAGGAGCAGCGGTAGAGCGGGTGCCTCTACGGCCGTGCGTACTGCTATAAGTGGGAGTCTTAATAGGGGGGGAGGTCTTAGTAGGGGGAGGCGTAGTGGCGCGGGCGGGAATAGTACGAGAACGAAGCTATACGGATATTAGCAATATCCGTATTATTAACATATAGATACTATACCTTCTTAGTAGGCGTTTTAGCTAGACTATTAGCAGAAGCTAATTTTATACGTTTTCTACCCTAAGGTATAACCGGCTCTAGATTTAGTAAACTTTCCTATATATATATTAGCTAATAGAATAATAGTATACTATTAGCACGTACCTTTCCGCATAACCTACCACCTATATAGTATCTTAAGTATATACCCCTAAAATAAGGCCCAGAGTCCTTCTTATAAACGCGATATTTATAGCTATACTTCTTATATAGAGTATATAGCGGATTACGCAGCTTACTAAAGCTACCCTTAATATTCTAGACATGTATTAATATCCGCTAGCAACTTTCCTTTATACTCTCCTAAACACCAGCTTTTAGAGTATACTACTTATTCGCTAACGGCACTTAAATAGGAAGGCGCTCGTTTATATTTATAGTACTGTGGATATTATAAGGGCTACGGAGATTATAAGGGCTGCGGAGATTGTAAGAGCTACGGAGATTACGGGAGTTAGCATTATTAAGGTCTTTATCTTTATCGCTATCTAAAGATTTACTATCTAAAGGAACCTTATATATAGTGTTTAGATTACTAGAAGAGGTAAATTAGTAGATAAGACGCTAAAACAGTATAACTAATATATACGATTTAATGACTATCTTAAGCTTTATATTTATATTAGTAGCCTTTTTAGCCTACTTTCTAAAAAATAAAGATAAACAACCCTTATTAAGCCTCTTTTTAGAAGTATTAGGCGGCGGCAGTAGGGAGGTAGATAGAAAAGTAGCGGATAGTAAAGTAGCCTATAGTAAAGATATAGGCAGCAGAAAGGCATCTAGTGAAAAGGTAAGCGGGTTTTTAGCGGATTTCGCTCTATCCTTATTATTGTCGTCTACTAAACCCTATAAAAAGCGCTTCGGTATATATTTACTAAAATTATATTAGCTATAGGCATAATTTAGTATTAGAAAGCTTACTCTTTAGGAATAGAATCTAAAGGCTTAGTAGGAGCAGCTATAGCGTGCTTAATAGTATTAAACTCCTTATCGTTAACGTCGCGTATATTAAGTTCCTTAACCGCCTAGCTGCTATTATTCGTATTAATATCGTTTATAGATATAAATATAGGTATTATAGATAGTAGTATTCTAAAGGACAGTATATAAAATAACAATAATAAAATTCGCGGTGCGGTGCTGTAAGGTAGAAGGTTAGTAGAGGAAGAAGAGGTATAGAGGTTAATAAGGTAAATATCCACGCTACCAATTTTAATAAATTAGCTTACTAACAAATAATTACTGCTATAGTAACTTACCTTAGATATTAACGGTGCGCGGATATAAATATCTTTATCTTAGCTTATACGGATATTATTATCTTAGCTTATACGGATATTATAATATTAATTAAGTATATCTATTAAATATAAGGCAGAGACTTAATTCCTACGTACGTAGTAGTAGAGAGGTAAGAGTTACTATTTTATTACTCTAAACCTATAATAATAGCTAACCCGCAGTAACAGCTAACCTATATTTACTTAAGTTCTATATCTGGTAACCCAGTATTACGTATAAGTGTAGTAATAACACGCCTTATAAACGCCAGCTTATCCTTTATCTTACTTAGAGAACCTTTAAGCTTACTTAACCGGTAATCTATAGCCCGAACATCTTTTACTACCTTAGCCACCCGTTTATAAACTATATTACCGCGCGCGGAAATAGCAATTACTAAATACACCCTAACATTTTCCGTGCTAGTAGGAGTAATAGTACTAGAAGTAGCACTAGGCGTGCTAGGAATTAGTAAAAGAGTAGGAGGAGCAATAATAGAGCGGGTGCCTTTACGGCTGCGTATATCGCTATAAGTAGGAGTCTTAGGGGGAGGGGAAGTCTTTAAAAGGGGGATAGTACGGGTATAAAGCTATACGGATATTATACCTTCTTAGTAGGCGTTCTAGCTAGACTACTAGCAGAAGCTAATTGCGTACGTTTTTTACGCTAAGGTATAACCGGCTCTAATCTTAGTAAACTATTCTATATACGTGTTAGCTAATAGGATAGTAGTATACTATTAGCATATACCTTTTCGTATAACCTACTACTTAAGCAATATCTTAAGCATGCGCCTCTAAAATAAGGCCTAGAGTTCTGCTTGTAAACGTGATATTTATAGTCTTGCTTAATATATAGAGCGTATAGCGGATCGCGTAGCATACTAGAGTTACCCTTAATATTCTGGACGTGGGTATATATCCACTAATAAGCTTCTTTTATATTTTCCTAAGTACTAGCTTTTAGGGTATACTACTTATTTACTAACGGCACTTAAATAGGAAGGCGCTCGTTTATATTAATATCTAATATTATAGCTTAGGCTGTGCGGAGCTTATAAGGGCTATAGAGCTTATAAGAGGGTAGAGGAGAGCTTATAAGAGGGTAGAGGAGAGCTTTTAAGAGAGTTGGCGTTATTAAGATTGCTCTTTTTATCGTTATCTAAAATCTCCAATATTTCTATTAGGTTACTATAAGAGGTAAATTAATAGATAAGATACTAAAATAGTATTGCTAACACATACGATTTAAAGGCTATCTTGTGCTTAATATTTTACGCAGCAATTCTATTAGCCTGCTTCTTAAGAGAAGTAGAAGTATAATAATAATAAAACTTTTTAGAAGTAGTAGGCGGAGAAATAAGCGGCTTAAAGGCAGGTAGTAAAGAGGTAGGTGGTAAAGAGGTAGGTAGTAAAGAGGTAGGTAGTAAAGAGGTAGGTAGTAAAGAGGTAGGTAGTAAAGAGGTAAGCGGATTTCTAGCGGATTTCGTAATAGCATTATTATGGTACTCTACTATATCCAATAAAGAGTGCTTTAGTATATATTTCCTAAAATTATATTAGCTATAGGTATAATTTAGTATTAGAAAGCTTACTTTTTAGGTAGAGATTCTAAAGGATTAGTAAAAGAAAGAGCGTCCTTAAAAGCGTCCTTAATTATTTTATTATTAACGTTACGTATATTAAGTTCCTTAACTAAATAACTATTAGATATATTTAGAGGTATAAATAAAGGTATTATAGATAGTAGTATACTAATAGACAGTAGATAAAATAATAACGGTAAAGTTTATAGTATGGTGTTATAAGGTAGAAGGTTAATAGAAGAAGAGGTATAGAGGTTAATTAAAGGTAAATATCCGCGCTACTAATTTTATTAAATTAGCTTACTAACAAATAATTGCCGCTATAACTTACCTTAGTAAATATTAACCACCTTATATACGCTTATTTATAACGCGCAAATCCTTTATAGTTAAGTTACTACTAATTAAAGTAAGTAGGCGCCGTCTAGTTAACTTATGAAGTAATATTAATATAGAATTACTACTTAGCTAAGGTACTAGAGAAGGGTTATAAGCAGATATTAGGTTTACTTAGTAAGCGGATTTCTTACTTTTGAAATACGCAGACCCGTTCTTTTATTTTCTCTTACTATAAGGCGGACCTAATAGCTACGTTATATCTAAAACTAAGGGCGGAGATTAAGTACTAGGCCGTAGGTTCTAAGCTGCGCTTAGCTTAGGGAGCGGAGATTAAATATTAGGCTATAAATTTTAAGCCGCACCTAATTTAGAAGGCGGGGATTAAGCATTAGTACGCGAATTCTAAACTGCGCCTAGTTTAGAGGGCGGAGATTAAGCATTAATAAGGCCATATTAATTTGCAATAACTGTACGCGGAGATTACTACGGAGATTAAATACTACGCTATGGACTAGCGCCACCTATATTTAAGCCAATAATACTATTAGACTTCTACTACGGAGCTTAAGGGCTATACCACGGACTAACACCTAGGTTATTCTAAGATATTGTTACGGAACCACACCATAGGGGCCTCTATAGGAGAGCCCCGTGCTCTTACATACACCTCGCGTATAGCTTACGTCAGCTACGCGTAGGTATATCACCTCCTTACGCCCTCGACCCTTACGATCGATCGCGTAACGTCTTATAGACTCCTTAAATACATACGTTCAGCTACCACTATTCCGCGCCCCATAACATTACGTTACGCCTTTTTTTTTTACTACTAACACCTAGCCTACGACCAATTCTACGTCTATGATACTATAGGCGCTACCAGAAGCAGCGTGTCTACGAGCAACCTTCGCACTATAATAGTAAGATGATATTCCTTACTAGCCACTATATTAAGCCCAAAGAGCAACCTAATACCCTAACCCAACCTACGACGCCAATCAATCCCAGGAGAATTCAATTTATTAACCCTAGCCTTAACCCCTAAGGGCAAGCCTAGCGGCTTAAAAGAGTTATAACTATAAGCACCCCTAAGTACCCAGCACCACCTTAAAGACGATAAGAGTCAACCAGCCTAGCAGGATGGGTATACCCCTATTAGTATAGGTAGTTACAGTAACGACCTTAACGAGATAGACACCGGCGACATCTTATCCTTTATTAATTACATAGCCACGGAAAAGCAACTAGAAGGGCAGCTACTTATTGAGATCGAAATACAAGACGCCGAGATGTTTGTATAAATAGTAGTATAAGAACCCAACAAATACTATCGCCTTTTATAGAACTACCACCTAAAGCTTATACGAGCCGAATTGCGTGCTGCCTAAGACTATGATATTATCCAAGACTTATAAGCTAGTAAGGCACTTGCTAATAACACACGCTAAAAGACTAAAGATGACCTCCGTATATCTAAGCGCGACGTTTAATAACTAAAGAAAGCTAAGATTATACTTATTGCTTAGGTTACTAAAAAAAAGGGCATAATTAAATACCTATAGTCTTAGCTTAACGAGTATATCCGTAACAACACCAAGCACCTCCCTACTACGCACTACACCACCTAAGTCTCTATACCTCCGGTAACCTTACCTACTTAACGCTTAGCTAAAAGTTAGCGTTAAGTAGCTTTACCTAATAGGGACAACTCCTATAACAGCGACTGAACTTAAGCTATAATTGCGGGGTCTAATACACAATACCCTAATCCCCTAGTCTTTTAGGGAGACCGTAAAGAATACAGCTACTAGAAGATATAAATCCGCGAGAAACTAACCTAGAGCGCCTGCCTTTTTCCTAGGGAGGATACTAAGATTAGTTACATTATCGGGCGTATAAAGGGTACCCTATTTAATAGACTCTTCGCCTAATAGGAGATAAATAGCCCCTAGAAGTAGCAGTCCCACTAAAAGGTCCTTAATAATCTTGACCTAATATATCGCGACTATAACCTAGTGGCCACCAGTTAAGCTAAACTACGCGCCCTAAAGATAAGTCCTACTAAGTCATTTAATAAGTTCTATGTTAAGTTCTAGGAATACACTAGAGTCCTCTTCTGAGACGACGCTAAAGACCAGAAAGACCTCCTTAAAAAGGTTACCTATCGCCTTAGTTACGCTGCCGCTAATTATAACTACAATGACGTATATAGCATGGTGGCAGCCCTACAGAAGATTAAACGACGGCTAAATTAGATCTCTACTACTAACCCTTACCTAAAGGCTCCTATATAGAAGCCCTTTGGGCTAACTACACCTATATACACTAGGTTACTAATACCTACTATAAATACCGGAGCTAATATTAACCTCTCTATACTAACCTTCCTACGTAAGCTCCTAGACGGAGAGCGCGAGCTACTTTAGAAGCTAGGGCGCTGCTATAGATGCCGTTAAGAAGGCTGTTATCGCGAGAACCCAAACTACCTAATAGCTAGGTTTGGTAATCGCCGCCTAACACCCAACTTTATACCTTAAATACCAAACACTTCGCTATATACCGCCACCGTACAAGACGAAGACGTAGTAATAGTAGTAGAGTTAGATACGGAAGCGGAAAACGCCAAATCTTAGCCCTAAGTCGCAGGTTAGGACGCCCTAATAATAGAGGGATCTATATATCGGCCTGCTTAATAGATAACTTAGTAAAAATAAACGGACGGAAATAGATAGTTTTACCTATAATAGAAACTACTGCTAAAAAGCAATATAAAAGCCGTTCTATAATTAATTGCGGAGCTACTAATAAATTTATAGATACCTAATTTGTGCGCACTTATAACCTACCTACCTTACCCCTTACTAAAGCCCGCGCCCTATAACTTGCTAACAATAATTATACCGTACAGAAGATTACCTATATAGTATAACTCTACTTAGATATAAACGGGCACCAGGAAGAGCTCTAGGCCTATATTACACCACTTACCAACTACCCTATTATCCTTAGAATGAACTGGCTTAAATAATACAACCCCGCCATTAACTAGAAAAAGAGAGAAGTAACCTTTAACTCTAAATACTGCAGAGAGACTTGCCTAGGGCATAGCCTAGCCGCCTTTATTTACTCCCCAGGATATTAACCTAAGGAACCCCTTATTACCCCACCTACGACCAACTATTACCACGTAAGTGCTGCGGCCTTTTACTGCATAGCACGTAAGAAAGGCTAGACCGTTGCTGCAGCTTCCTAATTACAACTATATAAGCTTAATAAAGAATAGGACCACGTCCTCTACAGTAACAGAATAGACATAGTTAACCTCCTAGAAGACAACGCCCCTGCGGAACTCTACGGACTTTTACCTTTAGACTTTAAGAAGTTTATAAACCTTAAAAAAGGACTTACCAACGAGAAACTCCGTAAGCTCCTCCCTAAAAGGTACTACGACTTTATTAACATATGCTTATAAAAGGGCGCAGATACACTCCCCCTATATTAACCTAACGACTATACTATTAATATTAAATAAGGGAAAATGCTACCTTATAAGAGATCCTACCTAATATCAAAAGACGAACTCCTAGTCGTAAAAAAGTATATCGACGAGCACCTCAACAAAGGGTTTATTTATTTTAGTATATTACCAGCAGCCGCCCCTATCCTTCTCGCCAAGAAGCTAGGGGAAGGTATTTAATTCTACGTTAACTATAGAGGACTTAACGCTATTATAATTAAGAACTAATACCTAGTACCGCTTATACGCGAGACCCTTAAGCGGCTTAGTTAAGCCAAAATCTATACTAAACTTAATATTATCGCCGCCTTTAACTATCTCCAAATATAGAAAGGTAATAAATAGAAAACCGCATTCGCATTACGCTTTAGCCAATTTAAATATACTATTATACCCTTTAGCGTATATAACGGCCCAAGCACCTTTTAAAGCTATATTAATAACGCCTTATAGGACTACCTTAACGACTTCTGCTCTGCGTACCTAGACGATATACTTATTTATAGCGATAACCCTTTTAAGCATACTAAGCACGTTTAAAAGGTCCTATAGCGCCTTAGGGAAGTAGGACTTTATATTGATTTAAAGAAGTGTGAATTCTCAGTTACAGAAGTAAAATACCTTAGACTAATTATTACTACTAAGGGTATCCGTATAGACCCTAAGAAGGTACGTATAATTGCCAAATAGTAAGCCCCTAACTGCATTAAGGACGTATAAGCCTTCCTTAGTTTTACTAACTTTTATTAGAAATTTATATACAACTTCTTAGGCGTAGTAGCACCACTTATAGCAATAATGCGAACAAAGGGCCTTTCTGTAAAAGGAAGAAAAACGCACCTACGCTTTACTTGGACGCCTAAATACGAGAAAGCGTTTTAAGACCTTAAAAATGCCTTTACTAAAGCACCTATCCTAGCTTACTTTACACCAGGACGACAACTCTATCTTAAAACTAACTCCTTAGACCACGTTAACGTAGGCATCCTTTCTTAGATGGGCGACAACGGCCTCCTCCACCCAGTTGTATTCTACTCGTCTAAGCTTATACTATAAGAGTATAACTATAAGATCTATAATAAGGAACTCCTTGCGATCGTATAAGCGTTTAAAGAATTCTAACTAGAACTCTCCTTAGTAGAACCTAACTAGCCAACTAAAGTCCTTACGGATTATCGCAACCTTGAGTACTTTATAACTATAAAGTAGCTAAACTAACGCTAAGCATGTTAAAACGAGTTCCTCTCTGGTTTTAACTTCAAAATCGTATATAGACTAGGAGTATAAGGCACTAAGCCTAATAGCCTAACACGCCGCTCATAAGACCTTCCTTAGTTAGAAGATAACCCCCGTAACTAGTTCTAATAATAGATAATCCTAAAAGCACGGAACTTAGCCCTAGGTATACTACCTATAATAGAGCCGACTACACCTTAGCTTTATACCACAGAACTAGAATTACCTCCTAAAATTAACGAGCTCATTACCGCAGCATATAACACCTCCGTTAACCCACTACTATATTAACTTATTGCCGTAAAGACCGCCAGCACCTATACGCTACCTACGAACCTCTAAAGCTTGGGCTAGATTAATATAGCAGCCTTAGAAGTAAAAGAGAACAGGCTCTACTATAGAGGCCGCCTATTCATCCCTAACTTAAAAAACCTACAACGGCAACTAATCTAAATAGCCTACGACCTCCGGTTAAGCAGCTATCTAGGAAAAGAAGGGACCTATAAGCTCCTTAGCCAATACTATTTCTGGCCCAAGATAATAGACTTAGTTAAACGCTTTATAGGTGCCTACTATAGTTATAAGCGTACTAAGGCCTTCAATACAAAGTACTAAGGACTACTACACCCTCTACCAGTACCTATATGACGATGGGCAGATATCGCCATAGATTTTATTATTAACCTACTACCCTATAAACGACACGGCCGTACCTATAAGAATATCCTTATAATAATATGCCGACTTATAAAAGAGCGCCACTACGTCCCTACTGAAGGCGTAGCCGTTAGCGACGTCACTAATACCTTCCTCCGCGAAGTTTACCGATTATATAGGCTACTTAACTCGATTACGTCCGACTAAGGCATATAGTTTAACTCCAATATATAGAGACAAATCTGCCAACGTCTTAGCACCTCTATTAAGATATCTATATCCTTTTACTATGAAACTACCGGGCAACCGGAAAAAGCTAATGCTAGTATAAAAGCGTACCTACGACAGGTAGTCGCCTATAGTTAGGATAACTAGGTAGATTACCTTCTACTAGGTAAATTTATAGCGAATAACCACGTCTTAACCACTATAGGACTTACCCCGTTCTTTGTAAACAAGGGTTATTACCCCTAATCCGGCATAGAGCCACCAGAACCTATTAATAAGAAACTGCTATATAGAAAACGCCTTAAGATGCTACTTACCGACCAACATACAGACTATATAAAAAATCTACTTAACTACTGTAAGGGAGAAATGGCCTGGGCTTAAGCAAAGCAGGCCTACTTCGCCAATTATTATAGAGCGCCACCACCGGAGATGCGTGTTAGCGACTGGGTATGGCTAGATACACATAATATCTCTACGCAGAGGCCTATAAAGTTACTTAATTATAAAAATCTTGGCCCCTATTAAATTAAATAAGTTATTAATAGGGGAGCCGTATATAAGCTAGAGCTCCCGCCTACCCTAGCCACCCGTGGGATATAGCCTATATTTCACCTATAGCTACTATACCTTTACTAGCCTAACCCCTTACTAGGATAGACATAGCCTAAACCTCTACTAGTACTAATCTAAGATAAGAACGAAGACGAGAACCATAAGGAGTGGACTATTAAATAAATTATTAACTCTAAATACCGTGGCAAAGGTAGGGGACGGCGGCTCTACTATAGAGCTATCTATATAGGATTTGACATAGACTAGCTAGAATAGCAACTATAGGAAGACTTTAAAAATGTAAAGGATTTAATTAGCGATTTTCACCACGTAAACCTATAGAAACCGGGCCTAAGTAGAGATTTCGTGCCTAATCCTCTATGGGAGCCCTTATAGAGTTAAACCGTACATTACTACGTAAGGGCAAATTACCATTAGATTACCGCAGATTGCCATCACGTAATGGCAAAGTGCGATTACGTGACCGGAAAATTGTTAAGATGTCTAGGAACTTCGACCAGCGGTTAAAGTTATCTAATTGGTCGAATTTTTAGGTGCCAAGTCTTATTATATAACGTTATTGCAAGCCTTTAGCGATATCTCCTTTTCTTCTCTATACCTTACTATATATATATAGCAACCACAGCGTCGCCGGAGCTCCGCCTCTATAGGAGGGGGGGTAGTATTACGGAACTACACTGTAGGGGCCTCCATAGGAGAGCCCCGTGCTCTTACGTACACCTCGCGTACAGCTTATGTCAGCTACGCGTAGGTATATTACCTCCTTACGCCCTCAACCCTTACGATCAATCGCGTAATGTCTTATAGACTCCTTAAATATATACGTTCAGCTGCCACTGTTCCGCGCCCTGTAATAGATATAAACTAAGGCAGCGGAGAATTATAAGGATTGTGCGGGGCTATATTAAGAAGCTATTAAGAATAATAGAGGCGTTATAGGGAGTTATTAGGATGCTAAAGGCTAAGTTAAGGGTGCTGTAGATATATACCAGACAATTTTTAAGCGGGTAGCCGTATATCTAGAGTATACGGATATTAAATATCTAGCTATTAAGATAACTGCAATAGAGTAGCATATATAGTCTGGGACTAGTTTACTTATAAGTCTTAGGTTAATATAAGCTAAGATATTTAAGACTTAGTTATATCTATTTATAAGCTAGATACTAATAATAGCTATAAGGGTAGTAATACTTCGGTTTATAACGGTTAATTAAGGCTAGCACTCCTTATAGTTAATATACTAATAGGTCCCTATTAACCCACTAATAGTAAAGGCGTCTATAACGAGCTTCTAGACATAGCAATATATCTACTAGATTATAACGTAACCTATAAGACACTAGTACTAAAGTATTACGTTTCTTCCTTATAAATAAAGTGGATAAGCGTGTCCACTTTATCTCCTAGGAAGCTATAATCCTATTTAGGTAATATCCGCTTAAGGCCCTTATAAGTTAGTAGAGGTTAAATATAGAGTATACGGATTTAATTATTAGATATAATATAACTAGAAATTAGACTCTACACTATATCCTAGTATATTATATTAAGCCATCCTTTAATCTACTTCTTAATACTTATAAATAGATCCTTTAAGTACTTTTTATAATATTCCTAGTATATAGTATAATAATATTATACTTATTATAAGCCTATAATAAATTATTACAATTAGAGTAATAGCGTAGACCTCTAGATAACGGACTTATCTCCTTATACGGCTTAAGTAGAATATTACGTAGATATCTAGTAGCTTTATTCGCAAGCTCGTACAATATATCTAGAAGTACCACCCATTTCTCTATATTAGTCTTCGCCCTCTTTTATTTTTCTATATACTTAATTAGTAGGGCTAATAACATTATATTCTTATTAAGTATTTAATTCTCTTTTTCCTAAGCAGACACCTATAAGATAATATTACTATTAATTATAATAAATAAAGCTAGATCGCTGGCGAAACCCACTACCCTATTCTCCTATATTGCTATCCTAGTAGTAATAAAGTTACGGCCGAGTTAGGTGGATAGAGGGGCTATAGGTTTTCGAGACTTTTGCTTTAGCGGTATAATATCTATAAGGGCGCCCTTATATTAGTCTTTAATAAGGATAATTATATATCCGGTAATACTATGGCGTTAGGTAGCCCGTCCAAATCGCTATAGTATTATATTTAGGCTTTTATTAGAATAATAACCGTATATAATAGAACGGATAATATCTAGAATATCCGCACTATAGGCTAGGGCGTCCAACGTAATAAGAATACGGGTAGGTAAGTCTTCTATATAGAAATTTTAATACTCCCTACTCTTATTATATTTAGATAATGTTATATAATAACTCCGTACTGCTATTTTAGCCTACTTAATAGTATAGCCCTTAGTTATAAGCTATAAATAGATAGTATTTATATACCTATGGATATAATTTTTAGTATAAAGAAAGATTATTATCTTAGGAATTAATTCGGGACTTAAAACCTTTCATCCCTTTAGCTATATAGTACCTCCTACTAGATTTTAGATCCGCCTAACTAATTAATAAATAGAGGTAGCAGATATTTAACTAGAAGATACGGATATCCTACTAGGCGCTATAGGCGTTTAGCTAGATAATTTGGATATTATACTAGACCCTATAGATATCTAGCTAAGGGTTACGGATATATAATCCTCCTCTACTACCGCCTCCTTAAATACCTCTTTAATAATAAAGAATAGTGCCTTATAATTATTCTTATCCCTCCTCTTAATATATCCCCTAATAATAGATAGGTTAAGCTAATTAATATCTATTTATTTAAGATCTATCGTACTCTAATAAAACCCCGCTAGCTTTATTACCTTTATATACGTCTCCTTATTAAGTATTATAGTATATATAAACTACGGCACTATTAGACTAAGTAGTAATCGGACCTTAAAGAGCTATACGTAATAGGGCTGGAAGCTCTTGCCCTAGTTAGCAGCTAGATAATACTTATTAATTATAACTAAGGAAATATATAAGCAAAAAGCAGGCCAAGTAAGGATATAGTAAAACCGTTTACTTAATAGTAACTCTAGCGATACTAGAATATACATAAACTAACCCACCTTAATATGTTTTAGGATATCCGTATATACTTTTATTACCTCCGCATATATAAATATAGGATTTACTCCTAGGATGGCCCGTATCTTTAATAGCTACTCCTCTCCAATTACGTTTAAAGGCAATATAATAATAGTAATGGAAGCTCAAATTAGTAATGGAATTGCCTATATTATTATACTCTTACCCTATAATATCTTTACCGCTAGAAATAAGTCCCTCTTTCCGTATATTACCCGTCTTAACACCTTAATTTAACTAGGTTATCCGCTATCATCAGGAAATTTTTTTTTTGGCTCGTTGTTGCGGTTTGCAGCAATTTGCGGCAATTTACTGCAAACTATACGGTTGCGGTGGTCGTATATAGTCCTATGCGGTTTGCGGCGGTTTGCAGCAACCCGCGCGAAGCCTATATTTTTTACGGCAGTTTGCAGCAACCTGCGTAAAGCCTATATTTTTTGCGGCAATCCGCGCGAAGCCTGTACGTAGCCCTTATATTTCGCATATTTCGCACATTTCGTACATTTTATACGTTTTGCACGTTTCGTATATTTTGTACGTTTTATACGTTTTATACGTTTTACACATTTTATACGTTTTGCACATTTTATACGTTTTATATATTTTACACGTTTCCTATAGATTGCTATAATATACTTTTAAATATATTTATATTATAACTATATAAAATATAGAGCTATCTACTTAGAGCCTCTAAATC
>Ga0307515_10003718_pt1 | contig 32014 bp, 2 predicted proteins | sample 17_EM_MG_FD_194513 | JGI IMG/M metagenome (GOLD analysis project Ga0307515, IMG submission 194513) | Populus trichocarpa ectomycorrhiza microbial communities from riparian zone in the Pacific Northwest, United States - 17_EM | ecosystem: Host-associated > Plants > Roots > Unclassified | place...
TATTGGTATCCGTCTCCTTAGGGGTTAAGGCTAAGGCTAATAAATTAAATTCTCCTAGGATTAATTGGCGTCATAGGTTAAGTATAGGTATTAGATTATTCTTTAGGTTTAATATAATAGCTAGTAAGGGATATTATCTTACTATTATAGGTTCCTTAAAGGTATAAAGTAAGGTAATTTATAAATATACTGCTTCTAGTAGCGCCTACTATAACGGAACCTTATAGTAAGAACTACAATAGGCTCGTTAATAGGCTAGGTATATAGGTAATGTAAATTAAAGTTAATAACGTAATAATAACTGGTGGAGTAGTTGCCTAATAGATTAACTCTAATTATATTCTAAGAATCACTATAAAGAAGGAACTATTTAGGTAGGGATTAAAGGTCCTTAAATACACAACCGTATTCCTATAAAATCCTTCTTATATATAATATACGTATACTTTATCTACTTTATTACGGATTATATAGATCCTATAGATCCTATAAATTACGTTATATGACCTTAGTTACTATTTCTCGTTATATAGCTCTACCGGCTTTATTTTAGACTGTGCTTATATTAACTAACTAGCTTCTTTTAACTCTTCTTTAAGTAGTTATAATATTATACTTAAAGCGTCTATAATACTATCTCCCTCCTTTTTATTTTCGTCCTTAAAGATTTCTAATATCTCTAAGTTGTTTACTAGAGGTGTAATATCTATCTAGTTAATTTAGTTAATATTATTACTTATTATACCTAAAGCAATTTCTTCCTCTTCAACCGCTTATTGTATTTGCACTGTCGCTATAATATTGTCTCTTAGTGAGATTATACTATCTCTATATTCTCGCTGTTTAAAAAAGGGGTTAGTTTATATTACGTTAGCGAATCTATCTTCGCGACAACCGTCCTCTTACTTAAAGTGCACTAAAGCAAATATTCGTTTGTCCTATAATATTCGCTCCGTCTCTAATACTAAATATATACAGCCTATTACTCTTAATAGTCATCTAGTTCCCTAATTAATTTATCTTAGGGTTTTATATTTAATCTACTACTATATAGCTAGATAATAAACTATCTATTATACTAGCAGAGTTACGCTATTCCCGTAACGCAGAATAGAAAGCTGCCGATACTTAGCAACGGGCCCTTAAGTCTTATCTTGCGGCGTCTACTTAGTTAATCCGTCTTAAAAAGGTACGTAAGAAGGTCCATTTTAAGAAGTAGAAACTTATAGAATAGGGTCTTTAGGAACTTAGTAATAAAAGAACAGATTTCCTTTTGTCTAAAAAGGAAATAGATCTAAATAGCTTAGCAACTGCTCTTCTTAGGTCCCCCTTAGGTAACTCGTTCTTTAGCAATTTTTTATTATTAATACTACCTAACCTAATCTCTTCCGATACTCTTATACCTTTCCTATAGTATTCTTTAAAATTTCTAGTAGTTTCTAGGTAGTCTTAATATAGCCTATCTACTTTACTTTGTACTATATTTCGTCCTTAATATCCTTATAACTAACGATCTTTAAAACTTACTATTTGTCTTCTTTTTACCCTCTATATATGTCTGCTTTGTAAACTAGTGACTTAATATTCCTATATACTAGCTCTAGTATTACAATATGCTATATAGGGTAGATCTTTATTTTAGCTAATAAGTTTAACTTAAACGTAACTAGTAAAATCCTTTATATAATTTTAAAAGGTCCTAGTCTAACATAGTTTAACTTCTTACTTAGTTATTAACTCTTAAATTTTTTGTATAGTAGCTATACTTTATCTCCCTCCTTAAGATCTAGTCCCTTAGATCTCTTAGCGTTATAGTACTTTTTTATTCTCTCCTATACTTTCTTTACTAATTCTATAAGGTTTATATAAAGATTTATTAGTGTCTTTATTCTTTCTTTAGCTATACTACTTATTTTCTTTACTTATTATAGTAATAACGATATTCTTAGCTCGTATCTATAATTTACCTTAAATAGTAATATGCCTATTCCTTTCTATGGTGTCGCATTATATATAAACTATATAATTAGTAATAATAATACCTAATTATTCTATATATAATTAATATAGTGTTTTAGATACTACTCTAGTATCTAATTTAATCTTTCTATTTAACCGTCTATCTGCGGATAATATACGGTAGAAGTTACTACTCTAACTCTTTGTTCCGCTAAGAATACCTCCTAAAATACTACTATAAATTTTAGATCTCTATCTAATATAATTTTACTTAGTGCTCTATATCTTATAAACACTTCTTTAATATAGATTTTAGCGATATCTTCCGCTAATATTTCTTCTATATATGCTATAAAGTATCCCTACTTTATAAGCTTATCTACTATTACTAAAATCGCGTTATAATCTTATCCAGTAATAGAATCTTTTAATTTTAGTAACTTAATAATAAAGTCCTATAATATAACCTCCTATAGTCTTTCTGGTATTTTAATAGGTTATAGCCCTCCATATAGCTTATACCTTATTAATTTATTCCTTTAGCAATTTAGATATTTCTTTATAATTTTTCGCGCTAAGCCCTAGATTCTGTTAATAATATACTCCTCCTAAAGTCTTAACACTAAGCCCCTAGCTCTATTGTGTCCTTAAGTTAATCCCTTATAAAAATTTTCCATAAATTGCTCTGCTATACTTTTTAGGATATACTTTACTTCTTAATTTTTATATATATCCGTCTATAGATTCTCTAGCTATACTTTTAGAATTCTTTATACCTAAAAGCTTTCTAGTAACTTATAAACCCTTTCTAGTTCCTCCTAAGTAATTATAATTTTTAGATAATTGTATCTAATTAGTTTATCTATATCTTTTTGCAGTAAAGCCCCTAATAGCTTTTTATTGTTTTATAGTTCAGCCTTTTAACTTAGAGCATCTGCTCGCGTATTATCTATACCCTTAGTATACTAAATCTTAAAATAGTATTCTATAAGTATCTCTGCCCATCTAACCTATCTTTAGTTAAGTTCCTTTATTATTAAGAATCCTATTAGGTTCTTATAGTCTATTTTAACTATAAATAGTTTCTCTATGCCTTATAAGAATGCTCTCTATTTCTTTAGTGCTATAACTATACCTAATAACTACTTGTTATAGATGTTATAGTTTAACTTTAATAGTATTATCTTCCGACTATAGTATACTACTAGGTGCTATCTATTTTAGTGCTTTTATATAAAGCATGCCCCTAGTATAAAGTTTAATACATCCGTTTTTATAACCGTCTCTAGTTCTAGTTAATAGATTTTAAGAACTGGCTTCTAGGTAAATAACTCTTTAACCTTTTTAAACAATCCTTACTGTTCCTCTCCCTATACCTATAGTTCTTTTTTCTTCGTTAATTACGTAAGTAGTTTAATATTCTTTAACTACTACGCTATAAACCTTCTGCAGTAATTGCAAAACCCTAAAAACAATTTTAACTGCGTAACGTTCTCTAGTTCCTACTAATTTATTATAGCCTTAATCTTCTTTAGATCTATACTAAGTTAGCCTAGTTTAATAATAAATCTAACGAAATCGGTCTTCCTAGTAAAAAAACTCGCATTTTTTAATTGCTATTAGTATCTATTCCTCTTATAATCTCTTTAAAACCTATTTAATATATTCTCTATATTCTTCCTTAGTTATTAAGTAGATAATAATATTATTAAAATATACTATAACAAATTTATCTAAGTATTCTCCTAATACATTATTAATACGCTTTTAAAACATTACTAGTACGTTTATAAGCCTAAATTATATAACTAATAGTTTATATAGTCCTTTCTTTAACCTAAAGGCTGCCTTCTATTTATCGCCCTCCTTAATTCTAATCTAATAGTATACCTATCTTAGATCTATCTTTATAAAGATTTACGCATTACCTATTCTATCTTAGATTTTGCTAATTAAGGGTAAAGAATACCTATCCTTTCTAGTAATGATGTTTAACTATCTATAGTTAATACATAGCCTTAGTTTACTATTTTTTTTTGGTATAAATAGTACTAGATAACCCGCTAATAACTGCGATAGTCTAATATATCCCTTTTATAGGTTTTCCTAGATAAACTCTTTTAATGCTCTACCTTCTTCTTTAGTAAGCTTATAGATTAAAAAGAACCTTAGACTTATTCCTAGTTCTAATTCTATCTTATAGTCCTATACTATATACTCTAACAGCTTCTCGCTTTTTAGCGACTATAGTTTTTTGCTATACTTATAGTATCTTTTTAGTACATAACTTAGTCCCTTTTCTGTTTCTTTATAGGTTACCCCTACTTAATACTATACTAACTTAGCTTATTATCGCATCTTATAGCGTTAAGTATTTTTAATATTAACCTAACCTGTAATCTAATCGATTTTTAGGTTATATTCCTATAACTAAGGCATTCCTAGTACTACCTTATTATTCCTTAATGGTAATATATTAAAAGATATCTTAACTTATCTCCCTTTAATGGTTAGCTAAATAGGTCCTATTTTAAGATTAATAATCCCTCCTTTGTAGGCTATTAGATCTCCTAAAATTATTACTAATAGGTAAGAGTATTCCTTCTATCTATAAGGTAATCCTATTTTCTTAACTACTACTAGTAGGATATGGTTCCTTATTACTCTACTATCTATTAGTACTTTAAACTATTAATTTTACTACTTAATATATAAATTTAGGTGTTGTTCTTAAATTCCCTTAAGGGTCTAAAACTCTGCCACTAGTTCCCTCTAGTCCTATAGGCCTCCACTTTTCTTAACTATTAGCTGCTTAATCCTATTTATACTTAGTCCACTTTTAACTAATACTTAGTTTGCTTTTTATCTTTAATATACTATAAACATATATTCTCTAGGTATTCCCACCACTATTATCTATCTAGGCATTCTTCCGTAAGGAATCTTCCTAATTAAAGTATTAAGTCCCCTTATTTTTAAACTTCTGTTAGGTGCCAACTATATATATACTTAATATTTTAGTATTTTACTTTATCCGGTGCCTAATATATCCTTACTAAGTACTTCTAATACTTATATTTAGGTACTCTATGCATGTTATACATATTATTTATATACGTAATCTATACTAATATATAGTATACTTAGTGTCTTAGGTTAACTCTTAGCTTATCTTTATCCTTAAGTTTAAACCTTTTTTATATTAATCTAAGTATTATAACTTTATTTGCAAGTACTAAGATTTACCTCTCGCTTCTCTAGTCCTCTAATTACTCCTCTAGATCCTTTAATATTATAATTAAGGCTCCTTTAATATAATTTATAGCCTTCTCTATAATCGGGTGGTCTTAGATAACTTTTTCGTCTAATTATATATAGAAATCTTCCCACTTATTATTATGCCTTTGTCTATACCACTTTTAGTATAGCTGCTAGAGTATATACGGCTTATCCGTAAGGAAGTATCTTCTCATTACTACGTTATAACAGCCCTTTATATATCGTTCCTTAAACCTAGTTAGAATCCCTAAATCCTCTTTATTTTCTAGTTTAGTAAGCCACTTAGCTCTTAGTATACCTGCTTTAGGCCTATTAGTGATTCTTTATACAGGTACTTAGTCCCTTATACGGCCTATTATACTAAATCTCTTATCTAGTTTCTGTTCCTGCTATAAGGTAATCCTTACTCTAAATTCCTCTATAGTTTCTTTTCTTTCGCGTCTTATAAGTAGATTTTTAAAGTCTTCTTGTTTTTTAATCCTAGTATTAACTTATTAATCTTTAGGCCGAACACTATATTCTCCTAGTAAGTCCTTTAGGTCTATATACCTGTCTCCTAGTTTAACTGCTATTTATATTACAGATTCTCTAATCTATAAAGAAGCTCCTTGCCTCTTACCTATAGGTGTTCTTATTTATACTCCGAATTCTTAGTCCTTTAGTGTTACGGCTCGTACAAATGCTTCTGAACCGAAGCTTGTAGAATGCTGTATTACGAAGATACTAAGCTGAGGAGCAGAAGGAGGTCGAGGAAAGGATAGGTCTATATACACGGGCCAAGTCTCCAAGCAAGCCCCTGACTAGGCTGCATGTAGACATCGCAGGGGCGGTGCCCCAGCGCCGTCACACTTAGATTCTTTAATCCTAAGCTTGCTTCTAGCTTAAGCTTAGCTCCTACCTTAGTTTAACTAGGCTTAGGTATTCTTATCTCATTTTAAGAGTCTTAAATCTTACTTATTTCATCTTAAGAATCTTATACCTATAGGAAACTCTATCCCAAGCTTATTTATATATCTTTAAACTAAGCTACTGCTCTACTCTATTAGTTTCTGTCCATTATAGGTCCTTAAGCTTACCTTATCTTATCTTAAGAATCTTAGTTATCTCTTATCTCGTCTTAAGAATCTTAAGCCTTTAGCCTTTTACCTTTATTAAGTGGTAAGCTAGCACTAGCAGGTGTCTACTTACTTAATTCCCTTTAAATATTACTCCTTCCGTTTTATAAAGCGATAGATGCCGTATCTAATAGTGTTATAATACCCGTTACTAAACCTTACTCTATAGCGGTCTTAGTCTCTACTTTTAATGTAACTTCTTTAAGGTTTATACGTTCCTAGTAAACTACCTATATTACCTTATTATCTATAAATGTTTTGCCTATATTAAACTTATCGTCCTTAATATCTAACCTACGAACTAGTTTATTGGTTCCCTTATACTCTATAGGTTTTAGCTCCTATAGCTAATAGCTTACGCTATACTTAACGTCTTTATAAATTTAGTATGCGTTATTATAACAAAACGCGAAACTTCTAATTAAGCACTCTTTTATTCCTCGCAGTATACTATTATCCCTCTATATATATATATTATTACAGCTTATATAAATGCTTCTAAACTAGAGCTTGTAGAATGCTGTATTATAAAGATACTAAGCTAAAGAGAAGGAAAAGGGGTTACTAGGACCGATGTAAACAAATATATAGGGTGAGCCGCCAAGGCGCTAGCTTTGGGCGGGCTAATCGCAGGTTAGCAGAATATGGCAAAATTTGGCAGGTAACATGCGATAGCGCCGTTACATCACCCCCCTCTTTAAAAGAAAAGCCTGCCCTTAGGCTTAGTTAGAAATAGGGTAGCACTAGGCTTATAAATATAGGATTATAAAATATGAGGTAAGGAGATAAAGGGGATATAAGTATATCCAGACTAAGTATAAAGGCGATTATAGGCTAAGTGGAAGCACTAGGCTAAAAAGAGTAGCCGCTAAAAGTCTTAGCACGGATCCGACTAATTAGATAACTTCAACCGGTGGTTAAAGTTCCTCAATATCTGAAATTTTACGGTACTAGCAGAAAACGGCAGAATATGGCAGAATTTGGTAGACAGCTGTATTAGGGCTTTAGGGCGTTTTTGTCCCTATATTCTTCTAGTAACTTATTTTCTTTATTATACTAGCATTCTATCTATTTATCTAGGTACTTTAAGGGTCTAGGCGTATTAGGGTATTAGTTATAGAATTCTTTAAGCTTCTAGGGGCAGCCTATAAAGTTCTATATAGGGTACTAGGTTAGGTTAGGATTGTAGCCCTTTTATTAAATATAGTATTTTAACGTTCCCCGTACTATCTTATAGGCTAGTATTTTGTTAACCTCCTATTTATTATCACCGTTTACTTAAACTAGTAGGGAAGGCTCGTTTTTTTGTCTAGGTAATAGGTCATTTGCAGCTTTCTGTAACTTATTTAGTAAGAAGATAGGGTAAACCCTAATTAAATCTGGGAGCTTTATTTTATACAAGTTGCCTATCTTTTTAAGAACCTTATATAGTCCTACTATCTAGTAGTTTAGCTTACGGCTAAGTCGTTCGGTCTTCTAATTCCTTATTATAACCTATACTATATCGCTAGGGGTAAAATCGGGCTCTTAATGGTGTTTGTTCGCCTACTGTTCTATTAACCTCTAAGCTTTTTTTAGGTTCTTGTGGGCTACCGTTTAGGCTTCCTCTAATTATTTAGCGTACTGTTAGGCCTTAGTATAGGATAGCTTCTCTTATATAGTCTGGGGTTTTTCTAGCCTTTTCCAGTTAAAGCTTATGTGGGGTAAGTATCCCATTTCTAGCTAAATTGGGGCAAACCCTATAGAGTTATAGGGTAGGGTTGCTTGCGCGTAGTTTATTAAGGGTAGTAGTTTAAACTAGTTATTTTAGAAATAGTTAATAAAGGGCCTAAGCCTTTAGTCCAGGTACTAATTTATAATCTTTATCTAACCGTCTATCTAGGGGTAATAAGCCGTAAAAAGCTTTAGCTTAATGCCTAGGATTTAGGTAAACTTATTCTAGAAGGCTGATATAAACTATAGCCTATAATTAGATATAATAGTATCTAGTGGTCTATAGATTTGGTAGACGTAATAGATATATAGCTAGGCTGCCTCTTTAGCATTAATGTTTTTATAACAGGGAATTAAAAACGGGCGTTTACTAAAGCGGTCGACTATAACTATAATTATATTATATCCGTTACGGTCCCTAGGTAGTTTATAGAAGTCTATAAAGATATACTACTAAGGGCGCTCTAGTATTAGGAGTGGCTTAAGTAGTCCTAGGGTCTTATCCCGTGGGATTATAGCTCTTTAGTAGTCTTCGCAGTTCCGTATATATTAATTAATATCTATAACCGTTCTCGGCTAGTAGTAGTGGCAGTTAATAATTTTACGGGTCTTGTTCTTACTAGGGTATACCATAGAGACTTAGCAATAAGCTTTGCGGATTAGTTTAGTTTATAGATTATTAACGTTAGGGACTATAAGCCGCTCCTAGTATAGGAGTAATCCTTCCTCCGTTTTAAAATTGGGGTCTCCTTTTATAGCTTATTCGCGGAGGGCCCTTAGGGTATTAGCTGTACGGTTTATAGTTAGAAGGCGGTTAATTAGCCCTATTAGCTTATTTAAGGACTCCTTTATTAGTGCTAGCTCGTTTTACTAGAAGTCTAGCTCCTTAAAGATCTGCGGGTCGAGCTATTCTAGATAAAGGAGGGCGCGTGTCTAATATTGGGTCTTTAGCTTATCCTAGGGTTTTATATCTTGTTCTCTTCAGGTTAGGGTATTAGCCTTAAAGTTTTACTTACCTAAATAATATATAATTATAAAGAAGAATTGGGAGAGTATTTTAGCCTAATAGGCTTATTATTTAGTAAGCTGCTTTATAGTTATAAAGTACTTTAGGGCTTTATAATCTGTATATATCTTAATCCGGGAGTTTATACCTTTAAGCTCTATACGCTATTAGGAGAGTAATTAAATAATAGCTAGCATTTCTTTATTATATACTTTATAGTTACACTTAGCTAGGTCTATTATCTTTAAGAAGAAAGCTATAGGGTACTATTCGCTGTCTGGATATAACTGTAATAGGATTCCCGCTATAACCCTATTAGAGGCATCCGTTTTTAGTATTAATTTAAGGTCCGGGTTATAGTAATAAAGGATTAGGGAAGAGATAAGCCGATTTTTTATCTCTTTAAAGGCTTTTATATAGCTATTATTAAAGATAAAAGGCGTGTCCTTCCTAGTTAGTTATATAAGAGGTTTTATTATAATTCTATAGTTATGGATAAACCGTTAATAGAAGTTATAAAAGCTAAGGAAGGATTAGATTTCTTTTACTATATAAGGGGGCTTCTAGTTACAGATTGCCTTTACCTTCTTAGGGTTAACCTTAATTCCTTTTATAGTTATAATAAACCTAAAGTATTTTATACGTTTTACCCTAAACTCGCATTTCTTAATATTAACTTATAAGCCCGCGTTCCGTAGTCTCTCTAGGACCTTCTTAATATAAACTTAATGCTTAAGTTCGTTATCTAAGTATATAAGGATGTCGTCTAGGTATACTGTGCAGAATTTATTAAGGTAATTAAAAAGAACGTTATTTATATACCTTTGGTACGTAGCCAGTCCATTAGTTAGTCTAAAAAGAAAAACTTTATATTTATAGGAACTATAACGGGTATAGAACGTTGTTAAATCTTCGGATATAGGGTCTATTCTAATTCGGTAAAAAGCTTGGCGGATATTAAGTTTAGTAAAGATCTTTGCCTAGCTTAGATATATAAGGGTCTCGTTAATTAAAGAAATAGAATACCGGTTTTTTTAAGTAATAGCGTTTAGCTTCTAATAGTTAATATAAAAATAAAGGCCTTTATTAGGCTTTTTTACGAAAAGGATAGGGGAAGTAAAAGGGGCTTAACTTGGCTCGATAAACCCTTTATTTAGGTTATTAATTAAGTACTACTTTATTACTTTTAGCTTATTTATTAATTAATAGTAGAGGGGGCTATAGCTTAGCGAGTTATTGGCTTCTAATTAAATCTTATAATTGTATATTTAGTAGGGGGGTAACTTATCTAAGGCCGCCTTTAAGAATGCATCCTTGTAGTCTATATAAATGGTAAAAAAAAGGCGTTTAACTAGTTCCTTATTAGTTTCCTTAGTTAGCCTTTCCTCTCTATTATTAATAATTTGGTTAATCTTATATAGGCTTATTATAAAGACCTTATTATCCTTTTGGTATATATTAAAGTAAAACACTATAGCGCTAATTATGGCGATATTTATGGTAGGGGGGTTGCCTAATAATAGGGGTGTATATAACTTTAGGGACTTCTAGGGTACTAGCGTTATCGTTACTCCTTTTAGCTCCTATTATATCTTTTAGAGGTTATCCCTTATATCCTATTAATACGTTCTTTTTTATACTAGTTAGATCTATGCGATTTAGACGTTGTCTATATTACTATCTGTCCCGCTTCTATACGTAGAGTCCTCTTTAAATATAGCGCTTTAGGAGAGTATCTTTATTAGTACGGAGTTCTTTTTAGCTTCGCGGTAGGCGTCTTCTTAGGTAAAGGCTAGGTTACGGGCCCGGACATCCTACTAGTAGGTAGGGTTAGCCCTTATGGCTAGTGTCTTGTGGTTAATTTAGATTTCCCTAATAAAGGAGGGTAACCTCGGTCTATCCTCCGGCTAAATAAACCGTCTTTATTGCATATTTAGCCAAATATTAAAATAGGACATCTATTTTCGTCTAAGGATTATATTATAGGACCCTAGGTCTAGGATGCAAAAGGGGATACTATATTAGTGTCGTCCGTTAAGAGCAATATATAACTTTAAGATATAGGTAATAGGCTAACCGGCTTAGCCGTTATAGCCTTTTACCTAGATAGGCTTCTTTAGTTAGATGGCTTTTGTATTTAGAAACTTAGCAATATTATTTATATAGGTAGTATTTATAAAGGTAAAGCTATTTACTCTAGTGTTAATAAGGGCGGTTATATTAACTCTATATCTATTTTAAGATACTATATATAGAAATATAAAATGCTTTCCACCTATTAACTAACTAAGATTAATCTCTTTAAGAATAATAGGGTACCCTAGGGGGGAGTCTTTCCCTAGGGTTCTTTTTTTCCTAACTTATTAGACGTTTCTCCTTCCTCTATCTCCTTAATATCGCCTATATCTTTTAGCTCCGGGTAGGATAAAATAAAGTGACCCTACTTATTATAATTAAAGCATATAGCCGAGGCAGGGTTAATTAGAGTATTGCGGCGAATACTAGTTAATAGCGTAGTACGTAACTAGTCGGGTGAGGCTTACTAGTACGTAGTTATAACCGCTTTTAGTATAAAAGTAGTTATAACTTATCTTCCTACTCTAGCTTTTATAGGTATAGCTAGCGGGTTCTAATTATTATAGAGTCGCTTCTGCTAATTAGGGTAGGCGTTAATCCGCTTTAGTTCTAAGTCTAATAATAGGCAACAAGCTATAAGTCTTTTATAAGTTAGTAGGTTATTTAAGGTTATAGCGATCTTTTCTTATAGCTAGATTATCAGCTTATTATATAGGTCTAATTAGTAGTTTTTAAGGGGAACCTAGCCTTTTTTTGTAAGATGTAGGAATTAAGTCTAGAATTTAGTAAAGGGTTGGTTTAGTTTTATTATTAGGCGATTATAGTTATAACGGGCATTCTATACTTTATTCAGGTTAATATAGATAGCCGCTAGGTGCCATATTATCTCGTTAATAGATATAAATTAGATAGGGGAGTTATCCTTAAACTTGGCTTAAAGGTGCCGTTAGGCGTCCCTAATAGTTTAACTAAAGAGGTAGAGCATTTTAGCTTCTTTGAAAAGGAAATAGTTATAGTTAATACGGAGCTTTCCTTATACTTAAATCCTCTAATTCTTAAAGGTAGGGTTTATTCCGTTAGATAGTAGTAGGGGGTTAGGGAGCTTAATAGACTTTAATTACTTCGTTATTATATCTATACTCCCTAGTGTATTATATTTAGTAGAGTAAATAGGTCGGCTAGGGCTTTAAGAAGGGGAAGCTAGGCTATTTTATAGGGCTGTAAGGCTTTCTAGGATCTCTTATAGGGTCTCTTGTATATTTCTTACTTTAAGACGATTGGCTTTCTAGCTAGCTATAAGGGCGCGAATCTGCTCGCGTATGTTTACGATATTATTATTATCTTCAATTTCTGATCCTAATTAGATCTTAGGTTCCTCTTAGGTAAAGGCAGCTCTCTTAGATAAGTTTGCTTTAGGTGCTATTATTAGCTTCCTAAAGTTCGTCGGTATTATATGCTTTGGTTTTAATTCCGGGGGTATAGGTCTAGTCCTATTTAGCTTATAAGGTAGGATATTATTTAGGCCTTCCTAGGCAATGTAGAGTTATTTAGTGTTTAAGTATAGCGCGTTAATGCGTCATTACAGACGAAGTTACTTTGGGGTAGGATATTATTAAGGCCTTTTCAGGCAATGTAGGGAGAGCTTAGTATAATATTACGGCTTGTATAAATGCTTCTAAACCAAAGCTTATAGAATGCTGTATTACAAAGATACTAAGCTAAAGAGAAGGAAAAGGGGTTACTAGGACCGATGTAAATAAATATATAAGGTGAGCCGCCAAGGCGCTAGCTTTGGGCGGGCCAATCGTAGGTTGGCAGAATATGGCAGAATTTGGTAGGTAACGTGCGATAGCGCCGTTATATATATCTTCTGCTATTAGTCTAGTTCCTTTTATTATATAGTAATTTTAACTATCTTTATAATCCCTTGCGAAGTAACCTTATTTCCCGTAATTTATATAAGCTCTATCTTTAAACCACTAATTTTGCTATAGAGTCCGCCTAAATATCTTCTACTACTAAGATTCCTAGTTTAGCCTCTACTCCTTAGTCCTATAATTACTAGATCCTTAACCTCTAGGTTTTTATAGTTTCTTACTCTATCTCTTATAGGCTTCTTTAGCACTGCTTAGGTCTATTAGCTTTACGCTATACTATAATTTCTAATTTAGCTTTAGTCGTTATATACTTTACATCTTATATAACTATAGAACTCTATCCTAACCTCTCTTAGTTTATTTCCTTTAGTAGATCTAATTGTTAATCTTAATCGCCTAATCTATTAATTCCTGTAGGGTGTCCGCATCTTCTATTAGAATAATCGCGTCCTAGACTTTAGCCTTAAGTCCTTACTTATACTGTGCCATAAGCGCCCTATTATTCCACTTAACTTATATCGCTAGCGTTTAAAACTGTATTATATCCTTAATTACTAAGGTCTATTATATAATATTTTAGAATCTTCTTTTTACTATAGTTGCTGCCTTTAGGTCTTTAAATATTTATATAAGTTACTCCGCAAACCCTTCCTAGCTTAAGAATATAAATCGTACTTCCTAACTAGTGGTCGTTATTCTGTTTATCTATATCTCTATAAGGTAAGGCTTAAACTATTTAAATGCCCTTCCTAACAGAAATAGTCCCACATAGGCTATTTAATCCATAGATGTTAGTAGCTTTACCCCTTCTTATATAACTTTAAAGTGTATTTACGTAAGAAATCCTTTAAGCTTTAATCTCTCTCTTAAGTATCTCTTAATTAATAGTAACTTAATCTTCGCTGCTCTAATCCTATTAACCCTCTCTTTTAACGCTGCATTGTTTGTTATTAACTAGTTAACTATCTCTTATAGCTATCTAACTGTTACAGGTTGCTGTAAGTTAGTATCTGCTATACTGGTGTTACCTAACCTTAAAGTAGTTGCCGCCGTTAATGGCGTTATAGTGGCTGCTTTTAGTAGTATGTTATTTAACTTTCTATATTTAATACCGTAACTAGGTAGTAATTATATAATAGAACCTTATAATAAGAACTACAATAAGCTCGTTAATAGGCTAGGTATATAGGTAATATAAATTAAAGTTAACAACGTAATAATAACTAGTAGAGTGGTTGCCTAATAAATTAACTCTAATTATATTCTAAGGATTACTATAAGGAAGGAACTATCTAGGTAGGGATTAAGGGTCCTTAAATACACAACCGTACTCCTATAAAATCCTTCTTATACGTAATATATGTGTACTCTATCTGCTCTATTACGAATTATACGGATTCTATAGATTATACAGATCACGTTACGTAACCTTAGTTACTATTTCTCGTTATATAGCTCTACTGGCTCCATCCTAGACCGTGCTTATATTAACTAACTAGCTTCTTCCAACTCTTCTCTAAGTAGTCGTAATATTGTACTTAAAGCGTTCGTAACACCTATAGTATTATAGAGACGTAGAATTAGTTATAGGCTAAGCGTTAGTGGTAAAAAAGGCGCAACGTAATATTATAGGACGGGGGTAGTAGCTACAAAGCGTATATATTTGAGGAGTCTATAAGACGTTACGCAATTAATTATAAGAGTTAAGGGCGTAAGGAGGTAATATACCTACGCGTAGCTGATATAAGCTATATATAAGGTGCATATAAGAGTACGGGGCTCTCCTATAGAGGCCCCTGCCGTAGGGTTCCGTAATAGTAATACTTAATAATAACCTTATATAAGGGGATCTTATAAACAGGGGGCTATAAGGACACGATTAGAATAGGATAAATTAGTAAGAGAGACGAATCCTTAAGGAGGTGAGGCCTCTAAGATTATAGAGACTATATATTACGGGCACGTGCCTCTAGCACGTAACTGGCGACCATCTAAGGGGCGTTTAGGGGTTATCCTAAGGGCAACCTAAGGTGTCCGCAATAATATCCCTTATATTACCCCCCCCCTTTTCACAGTCGGCCCCTAATCGCTATTACCTTATAGTAGGGAGATTATAAGGGCTCGTCCTAGAAGAGGTTTAAAGAGATATTAGAGAGGTATTAGTATACCGCTATATATTATCTATCTATCTAACCCCTATTTTAAACTCCTAAAAAACCTTAATAAGGAAAATATATAATTAGAGAAAAGACGTAAGGATTACTAGAAGACCTATTAGAAGCCTACTAAAAGTATACTAGTAACTACCTAGGCTAATATAGGGATTTTTATACAACTCTGCTTCTAAGCCTTTATACTAGTCTATAATTAATTATAAGTATTATAGGTAATTTAGTATTCTAGTATAGATTTATAGAACCTTTTAATATGGGATTTAACGTATAGGGCCTTAGCTTACCGTCATCTTTAACTATTAAGATATAATCTATAATTATTTTATATAATCCTCTGCGTTACTAACGCATTATTCCCATATCTACCCTTAGGCTATTAGATGCGGTTAAGGTATTAATTAATTAATTAAAGAGACTTATCTCCTAAGATTTGGTGTATATACTTTTAAATTTAATAGTCCTATACCGTATATTTGGCGTAGCTTTACTACTCAGCAAATAGGAGGGACTCTTTGTAATAGTACCTGTAGCTATTATACGATTATTAAGAACGTCTATAACGTTGTTCTTTAATACTATAGTATCGTTTTAGGTCTAATTTAACCTATATACGTCTTTAATTTAACGTCTTAATTGCCTTCCCCCGGCTACGTAGTTAGTTTTTATAAGGAAGTAATAGTTAAATAACTTATACGCGTATTTCCTTCCTTCTAAATAGCGCTATTGTAACGGAGTTATATTAGTAAGGTTGCGGCTATTTACTAAAAGGGTATTAGACGGTAAAGTATAAAGATACTTTACTTATTAAGCTTAATCCTTTTCCTTAATACCTTACTTCCCATTATTAACCTTCGTCTAATTTAGACGTATCTTTAATATATTATTAAGATTTTCTTCTTTTTTATCATTAATTTAATATGCCTCTTCATTCTCTTGCTAACTGCTCTTTTAAGTAAATTCCATAGCATATTCTAGCTCTACCTTTATATATAAAACCTCAACCTCCGCTAACCCGCAACTAGTGCTAGTCCTACCTAAATAATTTTACCTATACGTCTTTAAAAGACTAGAAATTTAATAATAGGATTCTAAAGGCTTATAATAAGACGTACTGCGTTAAATCTAATACCTTTAGTCCTTGTAATTAATATATATATACTAAGAGCGGCAGTTACGTTAAGATAAGCTTTTTTATCTTTAATAGATTTCCATTACTAACTTTAAGCTTTAATAGCCTGGGCCTAAGTAGCAACAATCCTTTAATGTCCTTAACTACTATATTACCTAGGCTTTATCTCATTCTAGCGCCAATACTAAACGTCTTAGTTAAATTTAAGACTATACCACAGCCATCTACACCGCCTATAATTCCTAGTAAGCTAGCTAGTAACGCCTAATGCGAGAGTAAGGTTAGTATATTAAGGATAGGGTACGGGATAGAGGTAATAAGAAGAAGGTCGCTGTCTACTATAAGAAGGAGTTCGTATATATATATTAAGTAGGTTATCCTTCGGGTACCTAGTAAATAGGTAACTAATAGTTACTATAGTAAGGTCTCGGTAGTTCTGGACTATACCAGCCAGCTAATATCTCTATTCATTCTAGGCTTAAGCGTGTCTTTATTAACTATAAGCTTACACTATAAGAGCTTTATTAGTATTAGTTTAGACCTAATATTAGTGTTAAGCGTTTAAAAGTCTCTACTCTAGCTACACCTTATTATCCTACCCCTGTTTTTATACCTACTTATATACCTACTAAGGTATCTAGATCCCATTCTCGTTAGCCATCACTTAGTAGCCTAATAGATACTAATCCTATTCCTAATAATAGTAAGGCGTAGTAGCTTTTTGGATTAGGCATTTGTGGTTTAGACTTTTAGGATTCATTTTTATACATAGTAGCAATTAAGGACCTTAATTAGGTACTTAAAAAGGCCTTATAAGGCTTTTAGAAAGGGCTTAAAAGCCCTAAAAATAATATTCCTAGTATAAATTAATGAATAGGAATGCAATTCTAGCAAAATGCCCTATTAACTCTATGCTATATATATAAAAAGGCTAAGGACCCATCCTGCCTTAGGCCGTAGCCCTATCCCTATAGTTTCCGGAGCCTATCTGTTCTATATTCGATTTAACCTATTTACTCTTTTCGCAAGCTTTCTTTATAGGTCGCGATAATACTATAGTATTAGAGCGCTTTCTATAACTTATAGATTATAGACCTTAGTCCTAATATTCTTTTAGAATATCTTCGTAATAATTAAGGTAATCCTCTAGTTTCTATATAGAGTCCTTAGCGGGCCAGCCTAGCCATTTAACTTTAAATTAAGGTTTGTTCTTAACAGACTTATAGCATAGTATAGCTTTAACCTTATACCGCTCGCCCACTACCTTAAGGTGTTTAATTAGGCTTAGACGGAAGTTCTTTTCTAGTAGTAGTTTATGCTATAGCTCTAGTAGGTTTATATAAAACACTAAATATATATAGGCCATAGATAGGGGTAGCTAGAGATAATAGGCTAGCTTACCAATTTATTTCTTAACTTAAAAGGGACCTAGGTATCTTATATCAAGCTTCTTTAATAGTTAATAGGTTTTAATATTTGTTAAATATAATAGAACCTTATTACCTACTCTAAAATACTTATCCTAGTGCTTGCGGTTATACTAAAGTCTCTACTACTCTTAGGCATCTTATAGGCTCTACTTCGCATACTTCTATTACTCCTCCTATTCCTAAAGGTATCCTTATACTCTCTAGTAGATATCCTTAGACTTCCCAGTAGGATCCTATAACCAATTATACGGCCTTAGCTAGTAATTGTTAGGTATACCATTAAACCTAAATAGTTAAACGCTATAGGCAATCCGGATTAGTGCATACTTATATAATATATATTACTTTAAATTATAAGCGTACTCTATGTACGGAAGTAGCTCGCACTAGTTATCTTACTAGTAGTTTAAATATATCTATAGGTAAGACTCTAGTTCCTAGTTCTGGCGTTCTATTTACCTATCCATCTATAGGTAGAAAGCCGTACTATACTAGTGGTCTATCTTTAAATGGAAGCATAGGTCCGACTAGTATTAGCTTATAAAGACGCTGCCCCTATTAGTAATAATAGAGTATAGCTAATCTACTTTAAGAAAGCATTTCTCCTTAATTAGGTTGGCGAGCTCTTATATATTAATTGTCTTATTAACGGGAAGGTATTAGATATACTTTAAAAACCTATTAATAAGTATAAGGACTAAATTATATATTTATCCTTAGCTATCTTTAAATAGCGGGAGATCCGTAATGAAATCTATAGCATAATATCGCTATAGCTTACTAGCGGGGGGAACTAATTTAAGTAGACCCTATGGCTTACGCCTGCGGATCTTATATACTTAACACTTCTCGCAATAGCTAATATACTCCTTTACTTCCTAATTAAGCCTTAGCCAATAGTATTTGCGCTAAAGTAATTTTACTATTTTTACTTAACCATAGTGGCCGTCTAGAGGATTATCGTAATTCTTTATAAGAATCTTCTGTTGTAAATTTACTTCTTATAACACCCAAACCTTATTACCTTTACGTAGTAGGCCTATTGGGTCAAGTTCCTAATAATAGCGCCTAGCAGCTTCCTTTCCGTTATATTTCCAGTCTACTTCCACATTAAAGATAGTATAGAAAGCGTCCCTCCATTACACCTTATAAATAAGGTCTATTAACCTTTTAGATAGTTCCTAGGTAAAAGCTATTTTATTTTATACTGCTCTAAGTATAAAACTAGATAGTACTATAGATCTTACAACTCTTTAATGCGTATACGTTAGGAAGGCCGCTATAAGGTTAAAGTCCTTTAGTTATTATAGGGCTCCGAGTTCCAATTACTCTATAGCTTCGCTATTAGTTTAAGGGGATAGCTTAGCAATTAGGGATGGTGTATTACTAGGTTTTAAGAATATATTAGGGACGTCCTATCTAGGTATATTTAGACCCTTATTAGTAACGGACTAGGTACTAACTAGAATATTAGTAGAAACCAATAGGGCTTATACCGCCTAAGACTTGGTGTATAGAGCTATAGATACTTAAGTATCCCACACCTAGAGCTTATTCTGCAATATAGGGAGTAAGATATTTATTATCTGTTTTTCTTCTCCCGTTTTAAAGCCTTTAGCATAGTCTAGCCGTCGTAACGGTCCGTTAGTAGGGTTATTTTCCCCTAGCTTATATTTAATCTCAAAATTAAATCGCGTAAGCTCCTTTACCTATCTAGCTTATTAAGGTATAAGCTCCTTTATTATTATAAAGTAGCGTAGATTATAATAATAATCTAAGAGTATATAAGTGGTATAGCTCGCGTGCTTAAGGTAGTGTCGCCACTATTTAAAGTAGTTAACTATAGCTAGCAGTTCCTTATTGTAGGTATAATACCTAACTTTAGGTCCCTGGAATTTTCTATTATAAAATACTACTAGTCTCTAATAGAGCTAGGTAGCGTCTAGGTGCCTATTAGGTTACAGCAGGATATTAATAAGGGCAAAATTTAATGCATTAGTGATTATTATTAATGGCTAATCTGGGTCAAAATGCCGCAGTAATAGAGCTTCTATAAACTTTATATAAAGTTCCTAAAAGGCCTCCTAAACCTTTCTAGGCCATAACTATAGATTATACTATTTAGTTAGTCCCTTTTTAGTTTTCTTCCTTACTGCCTTTAAGCTTTTTACTCCTTAGGTTGGGTCCCGGAAAGCTTTTATAATATAGTTAAATAGGTATTGGGCGATGTTTAAGTAGTTATAAATAAAGCGCCTATAGAAATTGGTAAAGCCTAGGAACACTTAAACATCCCAGTAGCTTTCTAGCTCTGGCCACTCCTGGATTATCTGCACCCGTACTAGGTCCATAACTATACCTATAGGCGTTATAATATAACCCAAGAACTCGACCTACTTAGTATTAGAGATATACTTTAACGCCTTAGCGTAGTCCCTTATAGCTTAGGACGCTATTCCTTTAGAGCCTTAATAATAGCTAAGAGTTCTTTATTATAGATTTTATAGTTATACTTTAGCGCAAAGTGCTTTATGGAAAAAAATATAACTAGTTTTAATTTACCGTTATTATTATACTAGGAAAGAACTCCGCTAGAAGCCTAATTTAATACATCTATCTCTATTACTGTTTTCTTTATATAGTTATAGTATACTAGTACTGGTGCTAAGGTAAAGGCTCCCTTAAGGGCTTTAAACGATTTAGCTTATTCTAGTCCTTATAGCTATTTAATATCCTTCTTTAGAAGTTTTGTTATAGGTATAGCAATAGTAAAGTAGCCTTAAATAAATCGTTAGTAGAAGTTTGCAAAGCTAAGAAATTATTATAGTTCTTTAATTAATATTAGGTCCTTTTATTTCTATAAGGCCTATACCTTCTTAGGGTCTATAGTTATACTATTAATTAAGATAATTAAGCTAAGGTATTTTATTTTAGTAGAGTAAAACTTAGACTTATTAATATTAATCTAAAGTCTAGCATTACTAAGTCTTTAGATGACTTTATTTATATACTTAGTATACTTAGCGCGTATTTTTAGAAAAGATAAGGACATTATTAAGGTAGGCAGTATAGTAGTCGTTAAGGGCGTTATATAAAATATAATTAATATAGTTTTAAAACGTAGCGGGTGCGTTATAGAGGCTAAATGGTATAACTAGTATCTTATAGAGTTTAAACTGGGTAATAAATGCTATAAGCTACTTATAGCCCTTTGCAATCCGGATCTAGTTAAATATAGTAATTATATTAAGTTTAGTAAAGTACTTAGCACCATAAAGTGCGTTAAATATTTTATAAATTAGTAGCAATAGGTACTAATTCTTAATAGTAACTGTATTTAGGCCTTAGTAGTTATAGTAGATTTATATACCGCCGCCAGGCTTAGTAGTAAGGAGGAGTAGTACGGTAGTTAGTAAGGTTAATTCGCGGATAAAACCCTTATCTAGTATCTTATTAATCCATTTCTTTACACACCTAAGTTTAGTAGGTAAGAGTAGTCTATTTTTATAGTACGGGGCCTAGTTTCTAGGGATAATCTTAATTTTATAGTCCTATAGTTGGTAAGGGGGCAGCTTATCTACGTTCTTAGAAAGGAAGTGCTTAATATATTTATAAAACTCCTTTAGTAGGCGTTATAGAATATCTTTACAGGTTAATCCTGGTTTGCCTTTTAGGAATTTTTTAATATTAGTATTAACTATATTCCGGCATAGAAGCTCAGGCTTAGTTTTTAAATTTATTTTAAAAAAGTTGTAGAAATAGGGGGGCAGCACTTTACGAGCTTCCTCTATTATATAGTCGCCTTCTACTAGCTAGTAGAAAGACCTTTCTAATAAGTTTAGTACTTCTATTAGGCCTATAGGCAGCACCTTAAGCAGTTATTAATGCTCTTCTTATTTAACTAGTTTTACTAGCTCCGCTATATAGATCCTTATTACTATTATATCTTTTTATTTATAGAACTAGGTAAAATTAACAGTATAAGCGTATCTAATATTATCTAGGTTAGGGCGTATCTAGTTCTTTAGTACTATAGCTAGGCTAATACAGCTTAGTTGGCCCAGGGGGGCGGAAATAAGGCGGCGGCCCTATACGGTATACGCGGGAGATAGGTACAAGGTTAGGCGTTATAGTGGCGCGGTTTCTATTATCTAAGTCTTAGTAGTTTTATAGCCAGTCCTTACTATAACGCGAGCTATAGTATGCGTATATAGTATATAACTTAGTTTTAGGTATTAGGCTAGGCGGTTAAGGTTTAAATAGTATCTAGGTTAAGGTTAGATTCTTAGTAGTAGTGGCGTAAAGCGGACCTTCTTCCTTAGTCTTAGCAGGGCTGGCTAGCCCGTTATTTTAGTCTTAAGTACTAAGGTAGTCTAGTCTTCTACTATCTTATTACTTTACAGCTATATAGGCTCCCCTTTATTAAGAACGTCTTTTACTATTAAGGCTTTATATATAGTCCTAGGCACTAGGCTTAGTAGTGCTGAGTATCTATATAGGGCGTCCCTACTACCGTCGGTTATTCCCTATAGAAGGTAGTACCTAAAGTAGTAGTCTAAGTTAAAGCGGATCTTAAGCTTCCTAAAGCTAGGGCGGGGCTTATACTTCTAAAGCTAAGGCATACCTAGAATAATTAAGGTAGTGGGCGAGAGTTTAATAATAAAAAAGAGTATAGCTTTAATATGGAGGCTAATTAATATTTAGGTAGTAAAGTAGTCCGTAATAAGCAAAGTTAGGATGCTATTTATAAGGCGTAGTGGCCTAGGTGCCAGCAGCTTCTTAGTTATAACGTTATACTTTTTTATAATAGACTCTATATTAGTAAATGCCATTATAGTACTGCTGGAGTCCACTAGGCTTACTATATTAATATAAACTTAGGGATATAGGTTACGTAATAAGGAGAGTTAGGTTTAAATAAGAATTAATTTCTTATTACTATTTGCTAATCTAAGATTAAGTAGCAGTTTATTAATAAAAAGGACTAATTAATCTAGTAATAGGGACCTGATCTTTTTGATTTCCTCCTTATATAGTTTAAACCCTTAAACGCAACTTAGTTTAAGGGTTTACCTTTTAACGACTAGGGTATAAGGCTGTCTTAGTAGGGCGGCCCAGTGTTTATCTAGCTAGCAGTATTAGTCTTAGTCTCGGTTAGGGTATAAGAAGATAATACCTCGCTAATAATATAGCCGTGTTCGTATTTACTAGCGCGGAGTCACTAATACTAGGCGTTATTAACAGGTTAGGCTCCTATATAGGGCATTATTTAGAGTAACTAAGCTATAAAATTAAAGGGGGGGGGGTTATCCGCTATAGCTATAATAGGCTCTACGGTTGCCGCGTCTATAATAAACTCTATAGTCGCCGCGTCCGCGGTTATTAGTTCGCGTTATTTAACGGGGTAGTATTAAAACTAGGTTTACTATTTTAGTAAGGTTATAGGCATCCTTTTAGTGGCCGGGCAGGCCATAGGTAAGGCACAGTCTATTATTAATGCGGCGCTTACGCTCTATATTTAAGATTTTATTAAGGTCTATAGGTTCTCTAATTACTACTAGGGTTAAAGTTAATATAGGGGCAGGGGCTTAAGCAGGTAGGCGGTGGTTAGCGTTCTTTTTAAGGTTAGCTTAGTATATATAGTTCGTAAGGTTCTTAGTAAATATATCTATTTACTTACTCCAACCTATATAGTCGCTGTTATTAATTTTATAGGTAAGTCTAAGTACTAGCTCTTCTATCTTTAGAGAGATAAACTTCTAAAATAGGTCCACCTTCTATTTATCTATCTTTTTAGTGCGGACTATTAGCTTATTAAGCTCTCCTTTCTAGGACTAGTAATTACGCTCGCCCTAGGGGAAATAGTTAAGCTTATTCTTTATAACCTAGGTTATATTAAGAACCTTATAGTAGGCAGTAAGGTCTTTAAGTATATCTTCCTTAGCGGGCCATTTTTACGTAGATATGTTATTTAGGTTCTTGTGTATAAGCTCTAGGCCCTACTTAATAAACTTATAGGCCTTATCCTCTAGTATGTCCGAGATATAAAGGATCTAGAACTAAACTGTGTTAAAGTAATCCTAGTTACGGTTAAAGACTCCCTTAATCTTAATATGCTAGGTCTTAAAATTGGCTTATTATTCTAGTGGGGTGCCTTTTCCGCTAAATATTAGCGGGTCTTTAGACCTCCGTTTTTTCTACTAGGTTACTACTATTATTATAGGGGTTAATTATTTTAGGACGGCGATAGTCTCTGCCTAGGAGTTAATAGTTCCTATTTAGAAAGTAATAAAGGTACTAAGGTTTTTATTAGCTTTCTTGTTGGTGGTGTTTATATTATATATACACTATAGTCCTACTTTAATGTTATTAAGAAACTTGTTAGTATAGTTAATAAGGGTAAAATAAGCTTTACTAGGCTTAAAGGTCTTAGGGTATATTTGTGTAAAGAGGTCTATAAAAACGTCGCGGGGGTTTTAGGTTTTGGCCATTTTGGCGTTATTAGTATTACCCATCTAGGTGCTAGATAAAAACTAAGGATTATTCTAGGACTGTGCTGGGGACGTATTAGTTTTAGTAGAGGCGTATATAGGTCGCGATTACTTTAGGGTAAAGGTTAATTGGCTAGGGTATGGGGAATCAGTAATTACGGTAGGGCGTAAATTAAAGATACTATAAACTGTTATAGTGCTGTAATAAAGTAGACTAAATAACTACGTTATAGTATAAAGAGGAGAAGAAGGTGGAAAGGGGGTATTATATATAAGTAGTAGTGCCAGCCGCCGAGGCACTAGTGGTGGGCTAACTAATAGTAGGAAACAGTATAAGACAGTATAAAACAGTATGCGTTAGGTCAGTGCCGTAACACTTACGCTATACTAGCGTAGCGCCGTATATACTTTATAGGTAGGTTATAGGTTACTTATATATAGCCAGATTTATAGATAGTAAGGCTATATACCCGTTAAATCCGCTACTAACCTATACTTTAGCCTTGCGAGTTATCTATATAGTATATATATAGAATAGTGTATAAGTTATTAGTATCCCATGCGCCGTTAAGGTGCTCCTTTTATTATAGCCCGTGCGCAAACACCAAAATATTAACACGCGTCTCTCTATAGCTTCTTATCGTGATTAAACTACCACAATAGGCTGTAAACGTTCTTTTAATAATATAGACCTTGTTTAACCTATATATTAAACTTAAGCTTTATTACTATAATATTCGGTTATAATTAATTGATTAAATTTATAACTTTATTTTACTAAGACTTAATTAAATTTAGAGCCTCTGGTTAGCTTAGGAAAAGGAGTACCTTTTATAACGGCGTATAGAATAGGTTACTCCTAGTAGGTTACTAGTAGGTTATAAACCCTAGTTAAATAGACCCTAGTTATAAACGGGCCTATTTTCTAATATATAGATAGTCTACTAAGCTAGTATAGAGTAACGGATTAGGTCTAGGAAGAGTGCTCTCTAAATTAAGCTTTATTACCGGTATTATTAAGCTATAAAAACGCACTTACCGTAACCGGCTTAGCGTAGGCAAGGCGTAGGCGAGGCGCCTATAAAACGTAGTTGTTATATACTAGAGAATAGCAGAATTTAGTTTTATAGTTTTACTTTATTAAGAACCAGATACCTATTATATTCCGCTACTATTATTACGTTACTATATACCCTTAGGGCCTTAGCGTCCTAATAGTTCTAAATTCTTATCCCTTTTTAGAGGTAGCGGCCTAATAACCTAGCGGTTTGCTAAGGCTATAACTATATAGCGACAGCCCTCTATTAAAAAGACGACCTATAATTATTAACTATATCGCAGCTTATTAACCTAATAGCGAGATATGGGCGTAATGTTAGCGTAGTATATAGTACTAAATCTAGGGATCGGCCCTAGAATAATACGGGCGGACTTATATCCTAGATAGAACTAGAAGCTATAGATAAAAACACTATATAGGAAAAAATATATCGACTAAAAAATAAAAAGCTATAACTCCTAGAGTAAGGAAAACTACAGTTACTTAGGGAGGAGGTAGAAATGCTAAGACGGTGTTAGCGTGGCGAGGTAATATTAACTTCTATTCCTAACCCAGATCTACTACCTTAAAGTATCCTATTAGAGTACTTAAATAGTAGCTTAATGCATCCAAATCTTAAGTAGAAGGCTACTAATATAATAGGCGCTCTGTTAAAACGGGCCGTTAAAATAAAGAAGATCGCTTTATATTATAATAAGACTATATAAGAGCACTAAGACTTTTATAATAGCTTAAAGCTAACATTCCGCCTAGAGCCTAATGCCTTTATAAATAAGGATACTAAAGTTGCGTTTACTATATAATATATAATGGGGATTAATAGAACCCTTTAGCTATAATATAAAGATAACTATTTAAATATATAGTTTACCTAGGAGAAGCTAATAGAATTCCTACTTAACTAGATTAAAAGTCTTATTAATTAAAAACTTTATATAGCCCTAACCTATACTAGGGCAATAGAGTAAACTAATTAATTAGTAAATAAGTTCATGACTTACCTAACCTCCTTAAAAGTGTAAATTAATCCTCCTTATAATATAAAGCATCTAATAATATACCTATTCGCGAAGTTATGGCCAGAGCTATAGCAGAAATTTCTATAAACTTAAGATTAGCTAGTTTCCCTAGCTGCCCTATTAAAGGAAAACTAGAAGAGCGTAAGCGCCCTATAGGCTAGAAGCAATAGGCGCGCCGTAAACTTAAATATAAAAACTACTCTATTAGGTAACTTAGGGAAAGCAGACTTTAAAACTACCGCTAGTGATATAATAGTAAGGTAAAGTAATACCGTTAAGGATTTAACCTAACTTAAGGGGAACTATAAAAATTATAGTAAGCTAGGATATTAGTAGTAATGGTACCTAAAGTAGTAATAGTAACGGTAGCCGCCTCTAAATAGTGTAAGCGCTATCTCTATACTGGGAAAAGGTAAGCGCCCTTAGAGTCCTTTATACCCTTAGGGCGTAAGCTACTACTAAATTATAAGAAAGCTATTACTGTTTTAGATAAAGTTCTACTTAACTAGGCCTAAAAGGAGGCCTTAGTAATACTTAATCTTAGCACTAAAGTAAATATAATTAACTAGTAATTTGCTATAGAGTATAACTTTAAAATACTAAATATAGAATTATCTACCTACTCCTAATTAAATAAAACTTAGGTATATTACTATAAAGCCTATAAGGTACTATTAAGAATAAATAATAGCAAGGGTAGGATTAGGGAAGTAACCTATATCTACTATAAAATGGCTAATATATCCCCTACTATTACCCTAAGTATACTAGGGTTAAAAAAGGCCTAACTTCTTATTAATTACGAGGCGAAGGCGTAGCGATAGAAGCTAAACAGCTTGTCTCTATTACTATAAACCTCTAAGGGGTTTATAGAGTCTCTTTAGACAAAATCTAGGGTCTTTGCCTTAGTAATTACTAGATTAATACCTAGTAAGTAAAATAATAGTAGCTTACTAGTCCTTCCCCTATAGTTAAAAGAAGTTAATAATATCTTCTTATATAAGAAAGTAGGGAAGCTACCTTAATACTAATAGGGCGACTATGCTATTAACCTAAAAGAGAAATAGAAGGTTTTATATATACCACTTTATAACCTTTTAGTTAAGGAGCTAGAGGTACTAAGGGAGTACTTAGATAACGCCTTAGCTAAAGGCTAGATTTAACTAAGTGCTAGTCCTATAGGGGTACCTATCCTATTTATACCTAAAAAAATAGAAAGTTATGGCTCTATATAGACTATAGAGGCCTTAATAAGGTAATAATTAAAAATTGTCTTATATTACTATTAATTAGTAAATCCTTAGACCGCTTAGCAGGTTCTAAAATCTTTACTAAGTTAGACCTAATAAATACATATTACCGCCTTTATATCTATTAAGGCGATAAGTAAAAGACGGCGTTTTGCACGCGTTACGGTTACTTTAAGTATTTAGTTTTACCTTTTAGGCTAACTAACGGACTAGTAACCTTTTAGGGCTATATTAATTAAGCCTTATTAGGGCTAGTAGACGTCTTTTATATAGTCTACTTTAATAATATTTTAATTTTCTCTAAAAATTTAGAGGAACACTAGCGCTATATACTAGAAGTACTACGTAGGTTACGGTAATATTAACTATATATAAACCTTAAAAAGTGCAGGTTTAGCGTATAAGAGGTTAAGTTCCTAGAATATATTATTAGTCCTAAAGGCGTAGCAATAGATCCTAGCTAGGTAGAAGCTATTACTAAGTAGGAGAGCCTTTAATCTTATAGGGATGTTTAGGTCTTTCTAGGTTTGCCAACTTCTATTACTAGTTTATTTATAAGTACTCTACTATTATAAAGCCTATTACTAATCTCCTAAAGGGAGTAAAGAACGGCCGTAAAGCTAGGCCTTTTAGTTAGCTAGAAGAGGTGAAGTAGGCAATATACTAGCTCTATAACGCCTTTATAATAGCGCCGCTCTTATAATACTATACGCTAGGCTTACTAACCTGGTTAAAGACTAATACCTTAATATAAGGCCTAGCAATAATTATATTATAGCTATTTAAGGATAGCCTTTAGTATCTAATAGCCTTCTAGTTTAGAAAGCTTTTGCTTGTAAAGCGTAACTATAAAACATATAATTAAGAGCTATTAGCTATTGTGGAGGCTTTTAAGTATTAGAGATACTATATTAAGGGGCTATTAAGCCGCCTAGAAGTGCTTATAGATTATAATAATCTAAGGGGTTTTATAAAAGTAAAAGCCCTTAACGGATGGTAAGCTAGATGGGCTATAGTATTAGCTGCCTATAACTTTATTATTAAGTATAGGGCGTCCGCGAAGCCCTACTGCACGCGTCCACGTCGCTGCGGGTGGAAACATCATCAGGAAATCGTTCCTTTTGGTGGCTAAGTGCAGAGGCGATGGTAGGGAGCCGTCGCAGCGTATGCAGCGCGCTGCGCGGTTCTGTGGTATTGAGCCCGCGACGCGTACTAAAGCATCGCCCTTAATAACACTAGGAGCCTTACTGCCTCCGCTTAAGGCTCCTGCTCTACCACCTAGGGAGGCCTATTAAGGGAAACTGGGAAATGAAAACTACCCGATATATAACTACCTGGCTTATAGCTAGGCCCGAAACTAGCCTTATTATTAGCTAGTCGACGTGAACGCGTCCTAGTCGTATAACAGGACACCCTTGGGCTTGCACTAGCTCTAAGATTGCAAGATAAGGGCGTAGGGAAACTCTTTTTTATTGACCCGAGGTACAAGTGGTCTATATTTTCGGGTCCTAGATTTTAAACTCCCGCTAAGCCCGCTCCTAATTGGTTAGAAGAAATGTTGCGGGCGGTAGGCTGTAGCAGAATCCACGTGACGAACATTAAAATATTATAAACATTAAAATATCTAAGTATTGCACCTTCCTTTTTATTGACATCTCTATTAATACCACTATATACATTATAAATATAGCAGATCCTACTATAATTAAGTGCAGCAAGTGCTATATTTATAAGCCCCGCCTTAACTTTGTTAAAGACGGCCCTTTAAATAAGCTTTTAAAGCTATGCCAGTTATATCGGTTAAAGGCACATCTTCCCTATATATTACTTCTACTTCTGCTTATTTTTTTAAGCCTCTAAATATATTTTAAATAAGCGGAGAGCTCTTATAGAGTTAGGTTCTACTACTAAGAATCGTCCTATAAGGCGCTAGCGAACTGCTCCACCTAAAAATAATACTAAGAATACCTTCCTGCCTCGCGGCTAGAATAGTTAAGATACCCCTAAAGTAGCTTAATAACGGAAGACAATTAGGGCAATATAACAGGAGTACCGTATTCTTAATTGGCGTAGTAAAGCTTACTTACCTACTCCTTTGCTATATACCATGGATAAAGCTCTATATAGTAAAAGAGGTACTCTAAATAGCTAAAATGCGTCCTTGTTAGAACTAGCTCCTATACCTACTCCACTACTAATACCTACCCCAGCGCCAATACCACCTTTCTCGCGGCAAGCTCCGACTATAGTCACACTACTACCCGTTTTAGCTGTTAATTAGAAGCGAATTAAGAAGTTTAGGAGTATACTACAGGCTAAATATATAGAGACGTGCAGTCGTTATAAGGAGCGGTGGTTCCAAATAGGCCTAGCTATAGAGGGTAACAATTTAGGTATATATAAAGCTTATATTAAGGACGCCGATAGCCTTAAAGATCTAACCCTTCCTCCCCTATTTGGTAAAAGCAATAGGCTTAATCCAGGGCCTATTCCTGGCTTCCTACCTATACTTACCGCGGTAGAGGAGCTTCTAATTACGCGCGTATACGTTTATCTGCAAGTTATGTTGTATAGACCTTCACCGCACATGCAACCTTATTAAAAGGTGGCGCCGCACTTCCAAACTTACGCATACCCATCTTACCATTAAAAACTATCGTTTTCCTAACTCCTAAGACCTAATTCTGCCTACCTAGCGAGCTAGAGGTAGACTTGTTTCCCTCATTACCCCCTTTTATTCTGCGACAGAGGCCTTAGCAAAAGGGGTCCTAGTGTATAAGCGAAGCACGGACAAGAACACCAAAACTACTACTACCCGTGCCGCTTTCGCGATCCACTTACCTCGTTACCAAGGTAAGTGCCGGCCAGCTTAACGAGTAGAGCCCACCTCAACGTCAGATTTGCCAAGACACCCAAATACTATCAATATTCTTATTATATATTATTAACGCCATAACTACTAAGTATATTCGCGTCGAAAATAAGATCTAGGAGGCTCTTAAAGAACTCCAAGAGTCTACCAAGCCCAATATTGCAGAGGCTGCGCGCCGACACGGTGTTCCTGAATCACGCCTCCGCGCTCGGTGGAAAGGACGTTAATTACGTTGCGAGAGGCCTGCAGTAGGTAGAAGGCTTACTAATAATTAAGACCTTACTCTTCGTAGCTATATTAATTGCTTGGATTCCTTACATACCGCCGCTTAACTACTAATGATATGTTCTATAGCAAATTAGATCTTAAATTAAGCCAACGAAAATCCAGATTAGCCACCACCTCCTATTAGCTCTTACTTTATTAAACGCTAGCTTAGCCGCCACCTAGAGTACTATAAGCGTAGGCAGAAGATAATAGAGCTTAAGCGTATAGCGGTACACGAGCCGAAGGATATTAAGGCGTGGTTTCATTAATACCGCGACGTTATAATTAAGTATGTAGTTATGCCTACGGATATATATAACTTTAATAAGTTAGGATTCCGTGTTAGTATTAGTAAGGACTAGTAAATTATTACAAGGGAGCCTTATTAAAAAGCTTATATCTTTACGGATATAAATCGCGAGCTAGTTACTATAATAAAAATAATAAGTGGTGACGGAGTTAATCTACTACCTATAATTATACTTGCGGGCGCACAGTTCCTCTACTAGTAGTTTAAGAATTCAGCCCTTCCTAACCATTATCTATTAGGCCTATTAGAAATAGGCTATTTAAATAATAAATTAGCTTTTAATTAGCTTAAGCACTTTAACGCGTATAGCTCTCGGCGCTAGCTAGGTATATATAGGCTCCTAATTTTTAACGGCCACAGCTCTCACCTTATGAAGGAGTTTATTAAGTATTCCGACAATTAAAAGATTATACTATTTACCTTACCTCCACATATAAGCCACCTTTTACAGCCTCTTAATGTCGTTATATTTCAGCCGTACAAATACCACTATAGTAAGGCAGTTGAGCAAGCGACACGGACGGGCTGCACCAACTTTAATAAAGTTAAATTCCTCCACGCAATCAAATTAATTTATTGCTAAACATTTAAATCAAGTACTATTAAATCAGCCTTCTGGCAGGCAGGCCTTGTTCCTTACAACCCTTAAATCGTCCTTAATTCTATGCGCGAGGCGCGTCCTACTACCCCCCCCCCCCTCTACCACCTTATAAGCCACCATCTACACCATATACACTAAGATCTTTGTGTATAGTTTAGAAGAAAGTTTTACCACTAGCTTAGGAGGTATATAAAGATAATAAGGAGGCCATGGATATCTTTATAAAATTTGTAAAAGGTAGTTTAGCAAATATGCATACACGACTACAAGCCGAACGCAAGCTTGCAAATACATAAGCAGTTGCCAGAGCTCGTCGGCAACGCTAAAAAACTAACAGAAAGGTTATACAGAAGGGAAGGGTTATATATATAGCAAATGCACAGTTAATT
>Ga0307515_10003719_pt1 | contig 32011 bp, 38 predicted proteins | sample 17_EM_MG_FD_194513 | JGI IMG/M metagenome (GOLD analysis project Ga0307515, IMG submission 194513) | Populus trichocarpa ectomycorrhiza microbial communities from riparian zone in the Pacific Northwest, United States - 17_EM | ecosystem: Host-associated > Plants > Roots > Unclassified | place...
TTTTGATTGGGGAGAGAGGGGTTGGAAGACGTCTGGAGAAGCTTCATTAAGAATGACAGTGCTGATCAGTTGCAGAGTCCAGTCTGTAGAAGCAAATGCTTCCACTACGGAGGAAGCATCACGACCACCCGGCGAACTGCCAATCTGGTTTCCTGGCAGAAAACCAAGTACTCAATTCACTTGCTGCGATTGCGCTTTGGATGCTGATATTTGGCGCGTTTCCATATGTTCATCACGCCTAGTTGTACATGTCGATGCGTCGGTGCGCAGATTGGACTGTGCGTATCTGTCTTAACAGACTCTGCGAAAATGCCGATGCCCATCTCGGCTGCTTGAATTGGAGGGTGTCAGTCTAGGCTTTATGATCCATCGGCCTTGCTGCCTCGGTGAGATCACCCCGGCTAGCGCATCATGCATGCCAGCCGTTCTTCTTTGCCACACGCGTTGCAGCCGCCAGTCTCGCCTGCGTGGCGGGCCTAAGCCGTTCCCGGACTTCGGCCACCAACGCCGCAGGCGCTGTTCGAGGAGAGCCAACATCAAAAGCCGGATGTGGGTCGTATTCCATCGCGAGTTGCATGGCTTGAGCCAGGCCGTCCCCGTGCATCTGCGCTGTGACGACCAAGCCAAAATCCAGGCCGGCGGTGACGCCTCCAGCTGTGATGCGGTTTCGATCGATCACCACTCGTTCGACGACCGGCTCGGCACCTAGCACAGGCAGCACTTCCATGGCGGCCCAGTGCGTGGTCGCCTTGTAGCCGCGAAGCAGCCCGGCCGCTCCAAGCACCAAGGCGCCCGTACATACCGAAGTGACCCATCTCGCCTCGGCAGCTCGGCTCGCAAAGAAGTGCAGCACCTCATCGTCTTCCATCAGCGCGTTGACGCCGGGACCGCCGCCTATGAACAGAAGATCCAACTTCGGTGCTTCGGCCATGGCCATGGTTGGCACTTCCAAGAACCCGAGGTCGGTCTTTACTGGGTTCGACGTCTTGGACAGTATGTGGACACGCGCACCGGGCATGCGCGCAAAGACATCCAGTGGCGCCGCGAAGTCAAGGGCAGTCATGCCGTCAAAGATCAGCATGCCGATTTGAAATGCCGGGGCAGCCGTGCCAGCGGCTTGATTCGATTGGATGCTCATGAACCTTCCACCAAAGCAATGCATTCGATCTCTAGCAGCATCAGAGGATCTGGTAACGCCGCTACCATTCAGGTCGTGCGGGCAGGAAATGCGCCAGGGCCGAACACCCGTGCATAAAGTTCGTTCATCTCTTGGACGTTGCCCACACGCGTCAGGAGGATGCTGACTTTGAGAACGGAACGCAACGACGAACCGCCGCGGTTCAATATCTCGCGTAGGTTGACCACGGCCCGATCGAATTGCTTGCTGAAATCTCCCTCGTCAATTTGGCCCCTCGCATAGTAGCCGGGCGTGTCTGAGACAAACAAAAGCTCTCCGAGACGCGTTACTGCGGATACTGGCGGAACGGGCGCGTCTGCCGAAACCGGAGAATACTCAATGCTTGTCATGCGAAGCGGGCTGGCCGGTCAAGGAGTGGAATCGCAGGGTCTTCGCCGGTGACTCGCCATACTGGCGTTGATATTGCGCGGCGAAGTGGCCTGGATGAAGAAAGCCCCACCGTCGAGCGACTTCGGAAACACTGCCGTTTCCTCGCAGAAGATCGTCGCGCGTGGCGGCCAAGCGTGTTTGGCGCACATAGGCGGCTGGAGTAGTCTGTCGAAACTGCCGGAATCCGTCGAACAGGGTACGCACGCTCACTTGCGCATGTTGCGCGATCTCTTCGACGGTGATCGGTTGCGTCAGCGACCGCTGGATAAACTCTTCGGCCAGGCGCACGTGACGGGGGGCGGCGGGAAAGGGGGGCTTTTGCAGGTCTTCGTTGTAGCTGTTGGGCAGCGCCATCAGCAATGTGGATATGACCATCTCTTCCAGTGCCTTCAATGTCGGTGTCGGGAGTTCAGTTTCAGAGTTGCGATGCAATGCCTCGAGCGCTGCGGCAACCGGCTCCCAGGCGTACCACGACGGCGTTCCTGCCTCAATCGAAGGATGAAATACCAGATCACGTACTGGCTTGCGGCCCAGAGCCTTCTCGAGCCAAGACATCAGCCTGGAAACGCGCACGCGCAACACCAATGCGTCTAGATGCGCACTGCACTGGACCTGCGTGACGCGTCGGACATCTACCAGGCCATAGCGGCGCTCATCAAGCATGTTGCTGCCCGAGGCGTAACTGACCAAGCTGCTGCCAGCACGCGGCATCTGAACCAGCAGCACCTCAGCTCGCTCCTGAGGGCGCACAAGCGCCGATGCTCCGTAAGCGAGCTGACTCACCGAGATGTCGGGAGAGAGATTGCGAATGGAGAACCGCAGTCGCAACGACTGCCCCGGGGAGAGGGTGAGACGGTGAGCGGACCACTCCCGATTCAGAATGCTAGACCCCTCTTCCAGCGAAGAACTGGTGTAACGGCGGTACTGCATGCGCAACTCCTGACTGACGGCGTAATTTTGCACCGCCCCCGATTTTCAGATGACCCAAATCGGCGAATGTAGCTACAAATCGGCAGAAACAAGCCGCATTCCGCTAATGGCCTCAGTTGCCAAGCTTCACGCCTCGCGAGCGATACGCGTTGCCGCATGCTCGATGGACCTGACGTCTCCGGGCGTGCTCATGCGTAGGGGCGGCGTCAATCAGGTCGACCATCGCCGGCCGGCAGAACTGCGTCAAAGCGGCTTTGTGATGGCCAAACTGATGGCGCCTGTAGCCAGGAGCAGAATGACTGCCGACAGCCATGCCGCCGCGGCGGTTTCGGTCCCGCTGATGGTTTTGCGAAGACGTCCAGCCAAGTATCCGTGCAGGCCCGCCAATGCAATCGCAAAGATCACCTTGATCATGATCCACGGCGCCGGCGGTAGCCAGCCTCCGAGCTTGAGTAGTGTCATCCCGAGAATCCACGCCAAAACCAGCGCTGGTGACGTCACGGTGCGGTCCCACCGGGCGACCGATATCAGGAAGCGCCTCGCCGTGGGCTCGAGCGTGGCGGTGGCAGGTTTGAACTGCAGAGCCCGGGCGACCAGCAATGTCCCGCTTATCCAGGCAAACACAGCCGCAAGATGTACAGCCTTGAGTGCCAAGTACAACGCACCAGAACTCATATGTCGCTCTCTGTGAGCGCCAGCCGCCGCTTCCTGACGAAGCTATCGTTGACCCAGGTTCCCAACGGAAGGAGACAAGCGAGGGCTAACCGCCATGCTTCGCGTCGGGTCCAGAGTCCTGCACCGACAGTTTGCAAGAGGAGCCAGAGATACACCAGGAATGCGAGGCCATGCAATGGGCCAAGGATTGAAACGAGGCGTGGCTCACCCCCCAGATGCTTGATAGGGACGGCTACCAATAGAAGCAATACCAAGGTTGCTCCCTCGAGCAAGGCGGCCCAGCGTAGCCGTGTCAACAAGGTGCGGGGCGCAGCGGGTCCCCTATCGTAGTCGCTCATGAAGCGCCTTCCTCTGACCAGATCGAGCCGTCACTGATGCGAGCCGCGATCGTCTCTCCAGCGGCGTTGAGAAGGCGTTCGCCTTTTTCTGCTGACGCAAACTGTGGAGCGCCGACTACACCGCTGCACGACCAGTGCTCAATCGGCCGCCAGCGATGGGTGCCTGAGGGCTCCAGGAAGCCTCGCATGGGCGCGCGCACGCTTTGAGCGGCTTGCATGTCAACCAGATCGGGGCGTAGATGCATCAGCATTGACGTCTCTGCTTCACAGGCGTGCAAGAGGTTGTCCTGAGACTCCAGGATGCGGCCGAAGGCGGCTCCAGCAGCGAGCCAGTATGTCGCAGTCGCCACTGGAACCGCAGTTTCGATGGTCAACAAGTCCACGATCGTGTTCAGTGCCGCAATGTTCCCTCCATGCCCGTTGAGCAGAAGAACACGGCGATAGCCCTGGCGCCCCAATGACATCACTACGCATCGCACGAAGGCATGGAGGGTCGCGAAATCAAGCGTCAGGCTGCCGCCCATCCCCATGTGATGCTCGGCCAGCGATATCCACAGGGGCGGGAGTACAAGTACTGGCGTGCTGGCGGGCGCGTGACGAGCGGCGCGCAGGCCGACTTCCGAGGCGAGCAAGGTATCGACTTGCACCGGCAAATGCGGCCCGTGCTGCTCAGTCGAGCCAATCGGAAGGATCGCAACGCAGCGCTCGCGTGCATCTGCGGCGAAGTCTTGCGTCTTGAGGTTGCTCCACTGAACGGGACGCTCGATGCTATCGACACTCATTGAGGCTGGTATCCCACGGCGGCGATGAGCCGGCGCACGCGCGCGCTGGACTCGCGATAGATTGCGTCCATCTCTTCAGGAGTGCCCGTTCGCTGCTGCATCGCGCTAGCGCGGATCCTTTCGATCACATCCGGCATTGCCAGCACCTGCTGGATTGCCTTGTTGTAGCGAACGACATTCGCATCGCTCATCTTGGCGGGGGCATACACGGCGAGAAAATCGCTGACCGCCAACTCGGGGAGCCCAATTTCCGCGAACGAGGCCACTCCTGGCAGCAGCTGGGTTGGGTGGGTGACCGTCAAAGCAGTAATACGACCTACCTTCTGATACTGAAGGACGTCACCGACTGGCAGCACCGCGGCGACGATCTGTCCGCCGAGCAGATCTTGCACTGCGGGTGCCGCACCGCGATAGGCGATGGGCTGTACTTCGGCTTTGAGCAGTTGGGCGAGGCGTCCAACGATGAATTCAGGTGAGCTGCCGGGTGCGGGGACAGCGATGTGGCGCGCGCTAGGTGTTCGAGCGAAGTACTCCATCAGTTCTTTCAGGTTCGTTGCCCGAGGGGACGGATGGGACGCGAGTACCAATTCGAAATCGGCAAATTGCGCAACTGGGCGCAAATCAGTTTCCGTGTCGAACCCGGCGGATTTCAGTATCTGAGGAACAGTGACCACCGTGTGGCCATTGGTGAAGAAAAGCACAGAGCCGTCGGAGGGAGCGGCTTTGACATAGCGTGCCGCGATCTGTCCGCCTGCCCCGGCGCGGTTATCGACGATGACAGGTTGCCGCAACAAGGCAGGCAGTTTCTCTGCGAGGATGCGGGCACCGATATCTGCTGTTCCGCCGGGCGGATACCCCACGACAAGGGTGATTGGGCCTTTGTGCTCCTGCGCTGATGCAAGACCCTGCAGCATCAACGTCACTGCGAACAGCAGCCGGGTAAAGATGGTCTTGGCATTGTGATGGCTCATGGGACCTCCAAGAAGGGCGTATCGCGGGCCATATGACCATCTGACACTGGCTGGAACTGTAGCCAGTGTCATGACGCGCCTTTGCGCATCGCTGCGAGATTGATCCGATTTCGGCAGCGGCATGATGAGCAGATCCTGTCCGCGATCCGCGATGCGGAGGGCCTCCGAGCAACCTCACTCGCAGGCTATGCGACTACATGGAACGATCGGTGTGTCCGGAAGCTGCCGCGTGCAGATCAAGTACGAGGTGGCGCCGCGGGTTGGCCCAGGCGTTGCAGATGTGCCTCACGTGGACGCCAAGATCCGGTGCTTATTCGGCTGACGCTGACTCCATGGGCTCGCTGCTCCTTATGGCCGAATAGTAGGGAAGTGTGGCCTTTACGTGTTCCGACCTCCGTTTTAGCCTCCCTCGTTTCATCACGAGAACAGGTGATCGATGTCCCAGCCAATCAGTGTGGTCATGCCGGTGTACAACGGCGTAACCCAACTCGACTTTACCGGCCCGCACCAGTTTCTTTCGCGCACGCCCGACTTGAATGTTCGGGTGGCTTCTCTCGACGGCCAACCGGTCAGGGCGGACGGCCTCACCTTTGCGGGTCTGCAGGAACTCGCCGCCATCGAGTCGTGCGACGTCCTCCTAGTGCCAGGGGGTGGTGGATGCATCTCGGCCATCGAGGACGACCGCTATCTCAAGGAGGTGGTCAGGCTCGGAGCGACAGCGCGTTATCTGACCTCGGTCTGCTCTGGATCTCTCATCTTGGGAGCTGCTGGATTCCTCAACGGCCGCCGCGCGGCGTGTCATTGGGCATGGCGGGAATTGCTTCCGATGTTCGGTGCCATCATAGATACCGGTCGCATTGTGAGGGACGATAATATCCTCTCGGGGGGAGGTGTCACAGCCGGCATCGACTTCGCTCTGGCACTGATCGCGGAACTTCGCGGGCAAGCTGTCGCTGAGATGGTCCAGCTTGGTCTGGAATATGCACCGCAGCCGCCTTTCAACTCTGGCCGTCCGGACACTGCACCGGCCGACATATTGGAGGCCGTGAACGCTCGCTCGGCGGCGGGCCGTGTTGATCGACGTGCGCGCCTGGAAGCCTGGGCGGCTGCGCGCCGTAACTGAGTTCACTGGCGGTCATTCCCCGAGTCCGGGACGGCCGCATGACACGTTCAGGTGGTTGCACCGTCCACCGTGAGCGAGAGGACCGCAAAGGCGGCCCGTAACCATCATGGAACGAGAGAGATGAGTGAGAACAAAAAACCCGATTTCAGTGACGCGCTGGCGGTAGGGCGAGCCATGGAACTAACCTTGCCGGACAGTCGCGCGGTTCGGGACGCGTACGATCAGGCGCAAACTGAATCCTCCCCTTGGCTGTTCAACCACGTGGTTCGCTCCTGGCTTTTTGGCGCCAAGTTGACAGAGCGCCGGGCACTTGTGCCGGATGCCGAATTGGTCGCGGTAGCGGTGCTTCTGCATGATCTAGGCCTTGCGCGTGGCGGTGCCCCTGACCGCCGCTTCGAGGTGGTGGGAGCAGACGCGGGCCGTGACTTCGCGCTTTCGCACGAAATGGGAGAGCGCCGTGCGGAGACAATCTGGGATTCGATAGCGCTCCACACTACCGCGTCGATCGGCCGGCACAAGGGGGTCGATGTCGTCTGCTGCCAACATGGGATCGCCTGCGACTATGCCGGCGCCGGTTACCAAGAACTGAGCGACGATCACAAGAACTGCATCCTGGCGGCATATCCTCGGCTTGGCATGAAGAAGCAGTTGACAACGTGTCTCTGTGACATCGCCAGAAATCATCCGAACACGACGAAAGACAACTTCATCTCGGAGTTTGGTGTGAGGTACATTCCAGGATACACCCGCGCATCACCGATCGACGTCTTGCATCAAGCACCGTTTGCCGAGTAGGCTTGGCTTGATCATTGAGGCCTGGGCCGAGAATGCATTCAGCTACATTCCTAGATAAGCCGAGTGCCATGCTGAAGATGAGCCTTCGTGGCGTGCAGCGCGGAGAGCCGCACAGGGCCGATTCATGTGACCTGGACCGAATCTCGCGCGGCATTTGCTGTCCGGAGTGCCCGCTTCCGAAGCCGCGTAGGACTCGGGAGAGGAAGCGATAGGCCGCGCAACAGCGAAGGGATCGACCCTCCAGTTGAGGGTGGCTGGCATGGTAGCGCGTACATCTAGCCGCATGCGCCAGCCGAATGGGCCTGAACTCCGCATAGCGCTACGACTACCGCGAGTCTGCCCGCCAACTACCCGTCCCATCCTCGTGCGCCTAAGTGTTCGTAGGCGGCAATCCTTAGTCAGGCGCGTAACGCCTCTCATCAGCTCCGTCTTTCCGCATGCGCTGGGCTGCATCAGCAGTTGGCGGTAGGGCCACTTTGCGCGCCATCGGCTGGGCATGGCCGAAATCGAGGGAACTATGTCGTATTCCTGGGGAGCGAAAACATAAAAAATTCGCGGAAAGATAGTTGAAAAAATCAACAAACTCGCGCTAAGCGAACGTTGGTTTTCGAACCAACGATGTTTCCACCACAACCGGGTCTTTGGATGAGCATGCAGTTCCCAACCGTGAAGCTTGCGGCAGTGCAGGCCTCGTCTGTCTTCCTTGATCGCGAACGTTCCATCGACAAGGCGGCAAGGCTGATCCTGGAAGCTGGGCGTAATGGTGCCAATCTGGTTGGGTTTCCTGAATCGTTTCTGCCCGGGTTTCCATCCTGGGTCTTCCATGCAAACTCGATGAGGGCGGGGGGTCGCCTTTTTGCGCGCCTGTACAAGAATGCCGTCTCCCTGGACGGGGATGACCTTGTCGTACTTCAAGAGGCCGCACGGTCCGCACGAATCCATGTGTGCATGAGCGCGACAGAGCTAGCAGGAGGATCGCTCTACCTGACGCAGTTCTGGCTGAATCCGGAGGGCGAGTTGATTGCCAAGCATCGCAAACTCAAGCCCAGTGCGGGCGAGCGCACGGTATGGGGCGAAGGCGATGGAAGCACGTTAAGAGTACTTCAGACGCCTGTTGGTCGCATGGGAGGCCTGCAGTGTTGGGAGCATTTCATGCCTCTCGTGGTAGCAGCCATGGCGCAGCAGACCGAGCAGATTCATGTCGCGTCATGGCCGCCGGCAGCGTTTACCGACGCCGGGCTCTTCCAGCCGATGCGTGCTTGCAAGGAGGCCGCGCTCGGCGTTCAACCAATCAACTCTGGGGACGACATGTCGTCCCGGGAGCTGACGTCGAGGCACTACGCCTTGTCCACGCAAAGCTTCGTGGTGATGGCTACTGGGATGATGTCGGATGAGGGGATCGAGATCATCTGCGCCGAGGATGAAAGCCTGCGCCCGCACTTCAAGGTCGGCGGCGGGGGCGCCCGGATTATCGGGCCGGACGGGCTCGTGCTCAGCGGCATCCTCCCCGCAACTGAAGAGGGAATTGTCTACGCAACAGCGCCGCTGGAGATGCTCATCTACGGAAAGTACGTGCTGGATATCGCCGGACACTACAGCGTGCCTCAAGTCTTGTCACTGCAACAGAACCAAAGCCCGCCCAAAAGTCTAGCCCTTTGAGGCGGCAATCGGCGAATGAATCGATCTTCCACTCGCACGTCGCAACGTAAGCCTATGAAACTTCTAAATCAACTGCTATTGACCATCGCTGTCTGCGTGACGGCCCACGCAGCGGTCGCGGACGAGCCCTACCCGAACAAGCCGGTTCACATCACAGTGCCGTACTCCCCGGGCGGGCCTTTCGATGTGCTCACACGCGGGCTGGGTCAGACCCTGTCGGTCATGTGGAAGCAGCCCGTCATAGTTGAGAACCGCCCCGGTGCCAACGAAATCATCGGCGCTTCGTTCGTCGCAAAGTCACCTCCGGACGGCTACAACCTGTTGACGACCACCGAGTCGGGAATCATCACGAACGCCTATCTTTACCGCAAGCTTCCCTACAACCCGGAAACTGACCTTGCTCCCGTCACCCATCTCGTGCAAGTCCCGGAAGTGTTGGTGGTGCCAGCGAGCTTGCCGGTGAACACCTTGAAGGAGTTCATTGACCACGCCAAGAAAAATTCAATCAACTACAGCTCCTCAGGGCTCGGAGGTGCGACCCACCTGCCATTGGCGATGCTCGCCAACGAGCAGGGGATCCAAATGACCCACGTGCCCTATAAAGGCGCCGCACCTCAGATTCAGGACTTGCTCGCAGGACAAGTTCAACTCGGGGCGATCAGTGCATCTGCGGTTCAGCAGTACATCAGCGCGGGATCCCTCAAAGGGCTTGCTGTTTCCGCCCCAAAACGCATACCTAGCCTTCCGCAAGTGCCAACATTTGCCGAGGCTGGCGTCAACGACGTGCGAGCCACTTTCATGATTGGAATGGCCGCGCCCGCAGGGACACCGGATTCGGTCCTTCAAAAGATCGCCCGCGACGTGCGTACGGTACTTCTCGATCCTGAGTTTCGCGCGAAGTTCATCGACCCGTATGCATTCAATGTGATCGCTTCGTCACCTTCGGACTACCGCGCCTACCTTGTGAAGGAACGTCCGATTCAGGCCGAGCGCGTCCGAATCTCCGGTGCCAAGCTGGATTGATGTGGCAGTCGATTCTCAAGTCCGCAAGAAGAAATCCCCCTTAGAGAGCCTGATACAAAATGAACCGAAGAGATCTCTTGACCTCGTCTTGTGCATGCGCTGCATGCTCGCTCGCTGCCGTTGGCGCATTGGGGCTGACCACGCAGGCCAGTGCCGAAGAACTGCCGCGCACGGTGGGCGGCATCAAGCTGCCGGATACGACGCTTTGCAAAGAGGCGACTGCCTTGGCGAAAGCCGTCATGCCGAAGCCGCTCTTCAATCACAGCGTTCGAACCTATGTTTTCGGCGCGACCTGGGGGGCGAGGGCAAACAGGGCGTTCGATGAGGAGACCCTGTATCTGGCCTCGGTGCTTCATGACCTGGGCCTGGTAGACCCGTACATCAAGGATGCTCGTTTTGAGCTGGACGGCGCTGACGCCGCCCGCACGTTTCTGACTGGCAAGTCCTACCCGAAGGACAAGGTGGACCTGATCTGGGAGGCTATCGCCATGCACTCCACCCTCGAGATCCCCGAGCGGATGCGACCGGAAGTCGCTCTTGTGCACGTCGGTGTCTTCATGGACGGGGGAAGGCATGCCGACAAGTTTCCAGCGACGTTTTACACCGACGTTTTCGCGGCACTTCCACGCATGGGGAACAAGCGACAGATCGCTGAGAGCGTTGCCGAGGTGATTCGTCGCAAGCCCCATACTGCGAGCTTGGCCTTTCAGGTGGACATTGCCAAGAAATTGGTGCCTGGGTTCAATCCGCCGAGCTACATGGACGTGAAGCCTCCTTTCCCGTTCGACCAGTAGCGACCCTCTCGGGAGCCGAAGATCTGAACAAGAGTCAGGCGGAGTGGAGGCCGGAGACTCCATCGACGTGGCGACCGGTCATGAGCACAAGGGCCCACCGGACGAGGCGAGGTGGATCCGTTGCCGCTCCTTGGGGGCTGCGGGTGCCGCATGTGTCTCCTGCCACAGGACAGCAAGCTGGGGTAACTCTGTTCTCGATGTGGGTGCCGAGGAGAATCGGATGCTTAACGTGGCCGCGCAGCGCGCCTGATCTCCTGGGGCGAACAGCCGTAGGTCCTCTGGAACGCTCTGCGCATGCGCTCAGGGTCCGCGAAACCGACAGTGGCGGCCACCAGTTCAATAGGATCGCTCCCTTGCTCGATCTGGACTCTAGCGGCCTCGGTTCGCAAGCGCTCGACCGCTCTCGCAGGTGTCTCGCCGGTCTGATCTTTGAACATCCGCCCGAACTGCCTCAGACTCAGGCATGCCACCTCGGCCAACTTCTCGATGTTGAGTTCCTGCGAGAGGTTCTCCCGAATGTAGGAGAGCACACTGCGGACCTTGTCGGTAGTGGGTTCCAGGGCCGCAATAGCAGCGTACTGAAACTGGCCGCCCGGACGGCGGTGATAGACAACCAACTGCCGAGCAACCTCCTTGGACACCTCGTCCCCGAGATCGTCTTCGATCAGCGCCAGTGCCAGATCGATTCCCGCCGTATGCCCCGCCGAGGTCCAGATGGCGCCTTCCCGAACGTAGATCTTGGCAGCATCGACTTTGATCAAGGGATGCTCTGCCTGCAACCGCTCGCCGTAGGCCCAATGTGTGGTGGCGCGCTTGCCGTCGAGCAAGCCGGCCTTGGCCAAGACGAACGTGCCCGTGCAGACACTCGTAGTGCGCCTGGCACGCTGCGACAGAGAACGTACGGCATCCAGTTCGTCGGATGAGACCGTCAGCGCCCCCGCGCCGCCCGCGACGATCAACGTGTCGATTGGCTCCACTGGCGCAGCCTGGGTACTAACGGAAACCCCGGCGCTTGTCTCAACAAGCCCTCCAGTCCTGGAGAGCACCGTCAACCGGTACGGCGGATCGGCCTGCTTGCGACCGGCTGCTTGGAATGCGGCCAATGGACCTGCAAGGTCCAGGAGCTGAAAGCGAGGGAAAACATAGAAGCCAATATATCTAGTCATGGCCGAAATTGAGGGATTAATGTCGTAGAAGTCGCGTCATCAAAGGTTAACAATCAAACATAGTTGAGTTTAGCAACTATATTGACGAGCTTCAAATCGTGCCAAGTCGCATTTCTACATCAATGCTCCATGGGGCCCCGCTGGCTGACCCGCGCCTGTTTGGTGGCTGTAAGGCGCGATGCGCCGCCGGAGAGACCATGGCGTCCATGCACAGCGTGGCTACTGCAGTGCCATCCGCATGATCACACGCATAACAGAGTTGCTCGGGATCGCCCATCCTATCGTTCAAGCAGGCATGAGTTGGGCATCGTCCAATGCTGAGTTGCCTGCCGCGGTATCCAACGCCGGCGGATTGGGTGTGATTGCGGCGGGTCCCATGTATGTACAGGATCTCTCGTCCGTGCTCGAGAAGTACCCCACGTTGTCGAACAAGCCATTCGCGGTAAACATTCCGCTCTATCGACCGCAAATCGCGGAGATCTTGGATGTCGCCTACGCATGTCGCGTCCCGGTGATCATAGCGTCCCAGGGTGGTCCAAAAGCCCATCTGCCGCGGTTTCGAGAGTATGGCGCCAAATGGATTCAGGTGGTGTCCACGCTCGAGCACGCAGTCAAGGCTGAAAAAGCGGGCGTTGACGCGCTAGTCGTCGTTGGCACCGAGGCCGGTGGCCATCCGCCTGCAAATGAAGTCAGCACGCTCGTCACCGTGCGCCAGGTGCTGTGCGAGGTGTCGATCCCCGTCATAGCGGGCGGTGGTGTCGCCGATGGGTGGGGCATCGCTGCGTTGCTGGCTCTCGGCGCCGATGCGGTTCAACTCGGCACTCGCTTTTTGATGACCCACGAGGCCACTGTTCATGATGCGTACAAGCAAGCGGTTCTGCGGGCGACTGTCGAGGATCCGGTGCTCATCGGAAGACGCGGGCTTCCGGTGCGGGCGCTGCGAAACAAGTTCGCGCAGTGCATCTTCGACGCGGAGCGCGATCATGTCGCGGCGGCGGAATACGAGCGCCTCTTCGCGAAGAGCACATTGCGGCAGGCCGCAATGGATGGAGATGTCGAATGGGGCAAGGTTGAGGCGGGGCAAGCCGCCGGGCTTGTGCATCGCATCGAAGCTGCTGCAGATGTGATGAACGAGTTGATCTGTGAGGTGCGCGAAGCATGCGAGCGAATCCAGCGGATGAATGCCCCAACTCCTGGACCGAGGGCCATCCACTGAGCCATCGCCAACTCTCGTTATTGAAGAGACGAAACTTGAACCTCCTTACTGAAGACCATGGACCCGTTCGGATTCTCACGCTCAATCGGCCTGAAAAGCACAACGCGTTGAATCTCGAACTTACAAAGGCCCTTTTGTTTGCGCTGCATGCCGCCGACGAAGAAGATCGCGTCCATAGCATTGTTCTTGCCGGGGCCGGGAAATCGTTCTGCGCTGGCGCGGACACGAGTGAGTTCAATGCGTTGACGCCGGAAGATCCGGGCGCCGTGAACCACCGTGCAGCTCTCACCAGCCAGCTTCACCTGACCTTCTCGAAGATTTCCAAGCCGATCATCTCGGCTGTTCGAGGCAACGCGCTCGGCGGTGGTGCAGGCCTCGCGATTGCGTGTGACATGGTCGTGATGGCCGACACCGCCCGATTCGGCTATCCGGAACTCAAGCACGGCATCGTGGCAGCAGTCGTGCTGGCCAACCTAGTGCGCCAAATCGGCAAGAAGCAGGCCTTCGAACTCGTGGCGTTGGCCGAGCCTATTGACGGAAACCGCGCCGCTGTGCTCGGACTCGTCAATCGGGTAGTGCCAGAAGCGGATGTATTGGATGCGGCACTGCAACTCGCACAACGTCTTGCGAGCTGGGATCCGCTCGCAATGGCGACGACCAAGAACGCCTTCCATAGGGCCGCGGATCTTTCACTGGCCCAGGCTCTTGACGTAGGTCGCGACGCCAACGTGATGATGCGCGGCTTCAGGAATGTCGGCCGCGGCGGCGAGAAGACTGCTCGTCCGGCAGATAGTTTGCGGTAAGAGCAGATACCGATGCGTCCACTCGAAGGAATAACTATTCTGGATCTGTCGCGCGTGCTGGCGGGCCCGTTTGCAACACAGATCCTGGCTGAGCTTGGTGCAACGGTCATCAAGGTTGAACAGCCCTCCACCGGCGACGAAACCCGCAGCTACGAACCAATTGCCAGGGGGGAGTCCGGCGAGGTATCGGCCTACTATCTGGCGTTCAATCGAAGCAAACAGTCCATCACGGTGAATCTGAGCTCGCCGGAAGGCCAGAACATCGTTCGCAAGCTCGCATGCTCCGCCGACGTTGTTCTCGAAAACTTTCCGGTGGGCACGCTTCGAAAGTATGACCTCGACTACGAATCTCTGTCGGCGCTGAATCCGGACCTGGTGTATGTTTCGTGCACCGGCTTCGGCATGACCGGTCCCTACGCGAGCCGCAAGGGTTACGACACGGTCTTTCAAGCGATGGGAGGGCTGATGAGCCTGACCGGAGAGCGCGGCGGCGGACCGGTCAAGCCGGGTCTCCCCATCGCTGACTTGACATCCGGGTTGTGGGTCGCCATCGGTATTCTTTCCACCTTGCTCGGACGGGGGAGATCGAAGGCGGGATGCCATGTCGACTTCTCCATGCTGGATGGTCAGGTCAGTCTGCTGTCGCTCGCCGCGGCTCGGTGGTTCACCCTGGGCGAAGTGCCGCCGAGGATGGGAACTGAGCATCCGGGGCGAATTCCGTCTTCCGCCTTCATCTGCAATGATGGTCAATGGGTTCAGATCACCGGTGCAGACCAGCACTGGGAGCCGTTGTGCAGACTGCTGGGGCTCGATGCGTGGGCGATTGACCCTACGCTCGCGAAGAACGTAGACCGCGTTGCGCGCCGTGAAGAGATTCTGACCGGACTGGCAGAGGCAATCGCCAAGTACCCGCGCAAAGAAGTTTGTAGCCGCTGCGACGCGGCGGGTGTGCCTGCTGGGCCAATTCTTAATGTGGATGAAGTTCTTCGCGATGCTCACGTATCGGCTCGCGGCATGGTCGGAGAGTATGTACACCCGACGTTAGGAGCGTTCAGAGGACTGCGGGTACCGTTCCGATTCTCCGGCTTTGACGATCCGGTGATGACGTCTCCTCCTTTGCTTGGCGAGCACACCGAAATGATTCTTCGGCAGCATCTGGGTCTCAATGCTGAGCAGATCGACGGCCTACGAAGCCGATCGGCAATCTGAGGAAGAACGCCTGCTTTCCGGCCTCCCCGAACTACGGAGTTTGTGCGCCAGGCTACGCACCCACTTTCATCATCTTCCACGATCGGCAACCGCCCGGAGACGCGAAGTGTCAACTGACTTCACTAGCACAACAGAACATACCCTATCGAAAGCAACCGCCCCGGCTGTTCTGGCGCATACCGCCGCTTTCTACGCGGCGCGCGAAGCATACGTCGGTCCGCAGGAGCGACGCAGTTGGGACAGCATTCTGCGGGGAGCTAACAGCACGGCAGCTGCTCTTCACGCCGCAGGAATCTCCAAGGGCGACCATGTCGGCATTCTCCTGGGTAACAGTGGAGACTGGATCGAGGCTTTTCTAGGAATCGCTAGTGTCGGTGCCGTCACGGTTCCGATAAACACACGGTTCAAGGAAGACGAGCTCCGCTTCTGTTTGAAGCAGGCGGATGTCCGATTGCTGATCTTCGTCGAGGAGTTCTTGGGGATCGACTTTTGCGGGACCCTGCGGAAGGCAGAACCGGCAATCGATACAGGCTTGCCAGGAAGAGAACTGCCAGGCCTCATCAAAGCGGTGATGGTAGGCAAAGGTGCGCCACCCGCAGGTGCGATTGCTCACGATGACTTCATCGCCGCGGGCTCTCACGTGAGTGATGATGTTGTAGGGAAGCTTGGTGAGGCGGTGCAGCCAGACGATGTACTGCTGATTCAGTACACCTCCGGCACGACATCTTTCCCCAAAGGGGTGATGCTCAGCCACGCCAGCATGTTGCTCGACGCCCAAGCCGTCGCCAAGCGCATGGGCGCGCGCTTTGACGACCGGTACTTCAGCATCCGCCCATTCTTCCACGTGGCCGGCAGCACCCTTTCCATTCTGGTCAGTCTTGTGACCGGATGCTGCCTGCTGTCGTTACCCAAATTCGATGTCGCCGAGAACCTTGCGGTGCTGGAGCGCGAGCGGTGTAGCCTCATCTCTGGCAACGACACGATCTTCCTGATGCTGATGGGACACCCTGACTTCGATGTCGACAAGCTGCATCTGCGTGGAGGCTGGGCCGCGGCGGGCCCGGAAGTGATGGAGCAGATCTATACGCGGATGAGGGTGCCAGGCCTCTGTAACGCCTACGGATTGTCGGAAGCCTCGCCCAACGTGCTGCTTTCCGATTGGAACGACCCTATCGAACTGCGGATCGCTGGGTTTGCGCACCCGCACCCCGGCATCCAGGTACGCCTGGCCGATCCCGAATCTGACAAGCCTCGATCGGCGGGAGAGCAGGGGGAGATTCAAGTGCGTGGCTGGAGTGTGATGCAGGGCTACTACAAGATGCCCGAGGCGACTGCCAAGACCTTCAGCGCCGATGGATGGCTCAAGACTGGTGATCTCGGTGAGAGAGACGCCGAAGGTCGTGTGCGCATGGTGAGTCGCCTGAAGGATCTGTATCGGGTAGGCGGCGAAAACGTTGCACCGGCCGAAGTCGAAGAGGTCCTTCACGCACATCCATCCGTACGTCAGGCGCAGGTTGTCGGTGTGCCCGATGCTCGATTGGGCGAAGTGACCGGTGCCTTCGTTGTCCTCAAGGACGGTGCATCTGCGAGCGAGGACGAACTCATCCGTTGGTGCAAAAGTCGCACCGCCAACTTCAAGGTGCCGCGCTACCTGGCAATTGTCGAGACATTCGAGAACATCGGAATGACCGGCAGCTCAAAAGTTCAAAAGAACCGACTCCGGGACCATGCCGTGCAGCTATGGGGCCTGGGCGCGGTCACGGTCGCCGGGCGCGTGGTCCATAACGCGTCCGCATGATTTTCAATAAAAGGAGACTGTGATGACTATCAAATTCCGAATCTTCTCTGCCTGTGCCGCTATGTTCCTGGCTTTTTGGTCCTTGCACAGTTCGGCAGCGGGCAGCGCAAACGAGCGAGTGATTCTCAATGCGGCTGGGGAGAAGGTTCAATACTTCGCCGAAGGATCAGGTCCGCTCGTGGTCATTCTCCCATCGGCGGGGAGGGGTGCGGAGGATTATGAGGATCTGGCCCCGGTGATCGCACGTCAAGGATTTCGTGTGATTCGACCTCAGCCGCGCGGCATTGGTGCGTCCAACGGGAAGCTCCAAGGCGTATCGTTGCACGAGTATGCCGCAGACGTTGACGCTGCCATAAAAGCTGAGAAGGGTGGTCCTGCAGTCATCGTGGGCCACGCGTTCGGGAACTGGGTTGCGAGGGTATTGGCCGTAGATAACCCGAAGGCCGTGCGAGGGATCGCCTTGGTTGCTGCAGCGGCGAAGAAATTTCCCCAGGAGCTCTACCAAGCGCTTGACGATAGTGCGAATTCGTCACTGCCGAAAGAGCGTCGGCTCAAAGCTTTGCAGCTTGCCTTTTTTGCTCCGGGGCACGACCCTGCAGTTTGGTTGGATGGTTGGCATCTGGATGCCAAGAATGCGCAAGTCGAAGCATCGAAGCGAACACCCGTTTCCGAGTGGTGGGCGGCTGGTACGGTACCTCTTCTTGAGGTTCAGGCCGAATTGGACCCCTTCAAGACTCCGGAGCAGCATGACGAGCTGACAAAGGAGTTCGGCTCTCGAGTGTCAGTGGTCGTGATCAGGAACGCCAGCCACGCGCTGGTTCCCGAGCAACCGGTCGAAGTGGCCCAGGCGCTTGTGAAGTGGATTCGTTCGCTGAAGTGATCGGGCGGTCGTGCGGCCCGATACGTGCGTCTTTTCGAAGCTGCACTCTTGCTTTAGGCGCAGGCCAATAGGTGCGTGGCGACGGACATTCGTATCGGGTTCTATCGGGAAACAGGTTCGCCGTGGTGCTACTTCGTGTACGGCAGTCTGAGGCTGGTCTCGCATTTCTGATCGCTCCTCGTCGGTCAAGCGCTCTCATGGCCTATTCCTCCTCCGATCTTCAGCCAAGCCGGACAGTAAGTGAGTGGCGTCGCCGGTCACCTCTCCGAGGATTTCGGGTAAAACCGTAACCTTCGAACTTTCATGAAGTGACCCTATGAAACGCACAGGTGACGCGCCCGCGACCATAAAGGAGCTTCTTACCTTTCGTCTCAATGTCTTGGCCAAGACGATGAGCAAGATCGCGATGCTGATGAATGAACGCGAGTTCAGCCTGGACGCTCGTGAGTGGCGCATCATTGGACTGCTTGGGGGCTTTTCACCTTACTCTCTGCGCGATCTCGCGCGTGAAATGGATATCGATAAGAGTCAGGCAAGCCGGACTGTCTCCAGCATGATTGAGCGCGGCTTGGTGAGTCGATCCTCAGACGAGAAGGATGGCCGGGGCGTCCAACTTTCATTGACTCAAAAGGGAAGATCGGTGTACCGCCACGTCTTCCCTAAGGCGGTGGAACGCAACGAGGCAGTGCTTGACGGCCTAGATCTGGAGGATCGCCTCTCTTTAGAACGCATTCTGGATCGACTGACAGTCCGCGCAAACAACATTCTGGAGCAGGAGAGAGATCGATCGGCCTCCTCCTAGCATGTTCCTAGAAATCGGGCGTTTGTTGTGAGCCTCGGTATCGCGCGTTGAAGGCGCTCCCTATGGCCGCGCTACAGTATCGAACAGCAGATAGCATCGACGGCAGCCTGGAGTCGGACAGGCGGTCACTGATTGCAGCGACCGCAACGGCTGCGATGGTTTGGCCATCTTGGTCTAGCACCGGAACCGACAGAGCTCGACTGCCGGCGATCAATCCGCTCCTGGAAAAGTAGTACTGGTCCTGCCGTGCCCGGCTCACAGCAGATCTGACCTCATCAGGATTGAGGCCAGTTGCCGTCAGGCGTTCGGCATTGGCACGAAGAATGCGGTCGGCTTCCTCCTCCTCGAGCGCCGCGAGGAGCACAACGCCGCTGACTCCCATCCCCAGCGGGCGCCGCGCTCCGACGTCGATCGCTAGAACTTTGATGGGATATCTGCCTGGGTGACGTGCAATGCATACGGAGTCCAGGCCGTTTCGGATGGTCAAGAAGCTCGTTTCACCTTCCGAGTTGCTCAGAGTCTCCAAGGAGTTCTCCGCAATCCTTTGCAACGGAAGCACGCCTCTTCGCGCCAGGCTCAGAAGCGCGATCTCAGGACCGATTGCGTAGCGGCGGGTGCTGGGGCTGCGCTCGACAGCACCTTCTGCCACCAGAACACTCAACAGTCTATGCACCGTTGCACGTGTGAATCCCAAGGCGTTTTCAATGTCGACCAACCGGAGGCCATGTTCCTGCCCGCTGGCTACCATTCTGAGCACCGCGATCGCTCGCCGCACGCTTTGTGCGCCTTCGACTTCCTTGACGGAGGCCTTTTCCATCATTTTCCACATCCGTCCATGTTGCTATGGAGTAGTGAGGCGGTGCGCTCTGACTAGCACTGTCCAGGAACCAACGGCTCAAGCCGAGTACGGTTGATGCGCAACTCAAAAATGTCGAATCTGTTGTAGGCACCCGCAAGATCTTGAATTGCCTTAGGGCCAACGCAGGTCTCCAGATCGACGTCTGCGTACAAGATCATTTCGTCGTTTGACGTCGCCTCCGCTATGACCTTTGCCCAAGGATCAACTATCAACGAGGCACCGCGCTGGGCCTCTTCGATGATGCGAATCGCTGGATCTCCAAGGGAACGCAAGGCTCGCGCGTAGCTTTCATCGTAGTGAGCTGCGACCGCGATCGTGTAGGCCTTGCTTTCGGCCGAATGATTGATCGCCCGTGCCCGCATTCCAAGCTGCAGATCCATGCCGGGACCCTGGCTTGGATGCTTGGTCGGCCAGACTGGGGGCCAGGAAGAAACATGGAGCTGCTCTCCTTGCCCAATCAACGCGAAACGCGCCAGAGGATTCACGTTCTCGCCGCAGATCAGTGCGCCGATCTTGCCGATGTCCGTTTCTGAAACTTGCAGGCCGGCGCCGTCGCCGGGTGTCCAAATAAGCTTCTCATAGAAGGTCGGAACAATCTTGCGGTGGTGGTTCAGTATCTCGCCCTTTTCGGATATCAACACGTTGGAGTTCCACATGCCACCGGAGCTGTGGTTCGAACGCTCGCTGAACCCGAATGAGACGTAAATGCCGTGCTTGCGCGCCGCTGCCCGAATAGAGGTCATCAGCGCGCCCTCTACGTCGAGGGACTGTTGGAAGTACTGCTGATAGAGGTCTTGACCGCTGATCGGCGCAGCCACGGCAGGCCATAGGGGAAAGCCCGGCGCGAACGCCTCAGGAAAAGCGATCAATGCGGCCCCCGCGGTCCTGGCCTCGCCAATCGCTCCGATCGCCTTCTCGACGGTCTTGCGTGCATCGAGGTAGACCGGTGCGAGTTGGGCAGCTGCTACTTTGAATTGCGTGCGCATACTTACTTCCTAGGCTTCGCGGGCGAACTCGATTCGGACCAGATGGTGTCATCCGCGATGTCTGCAGCCTTCAGGTCGCCCTTGTACAGGTCCACCTTTTTCATCTCATCGAGGTAGCGTTGTACGTCCGGATATGAGAATCGACCATTTCGCTCGGTCGGCCGCCCGGGAGTCTGGAAGATGAATTTCAGTTCGGAAATAGACTTTTCGAGCGCATCCTTTTCATCTGCTCCCGTTTTCCCCGCCGGGTTCGCCTGCCAGTAGAATTTTACGGCATTCACGGGCTCTGAGTCGATCAGCGCAAATGCTTTGGTAATGGCGCGAGAAAATCGCACAAGCTTTTCACGGCTTTCGACTTGGCTTGCCTCTCTGACGAAGTAGCCGTTATTGCCGACGCTCTTCAATGTTGGATGGGCAATGTAGTCGAACTTCAGTCCACCTCGCTCCAACCCCGCATATGCCGAATCCCAAAGTGAAAGGGCTTGCACTTGTCCGGATCGAAGGGCGGCCGCTGCGCTATCGCCGACCCCCACAGGGACGAGACGGATTTGGTCGTCGGCCAAACCGGAGTCCCGGAGCATCGAGCGGAGGATAAAGATCGACGCGCTGCCCATGTTCGACACGCCAATGCTTTTTCCTGCAAGTTCCTTAATGTTGCTAATATTCGATCCCGGCAAGACGCCGACAAAATAAATGAGCCTCGGGGTTGTTCGGTAAAAAAACTTGCCACGAATTCCTTTATCGTGGCCGAGGAGGGCGGGCTCGAAAGAAAACTCTGCCAAATCAGCTCCGCCGCTTGATACGATTTGCGCCGCAACTGAAGCATTTGGAGAGTGCCGAAGCTCGATCTCGAGATTTTCTTCCGCAAAGTAACCGGCTTTCTGACTGACGTAAACAGGCAGGTGCAGCATGTTGGGAGCAGGGGTGCCAACTTGAAGCACCAATTTATCGGCAGCCATGCCGATGGATGCGGAGAGACTGAGGAGAAGTGAGAAGAATAGGCGTTTCATGATGTGGTCGTAGAGTTGCACAATCAAAATCTCGGCAGAGAGGATTTTTGCTGCTATTTGATGAGGCGTTTTGCCAGGACGCGCAGCAGCGCACTTGAAATAACTCCCATGGCAGATAGGTAGAACAGCGCCGAAAACACCCCCGCGACATCCACGGCGCCTTGGCGTTGCAAAATCAGGCTGCCCAGTCCTTGCGGCGACCCCAAGAATTCGGCTACGACGACCCCGATCAAGGTGAACATGACGCACACCTCGAGAGAAGCAAAGAAGACGGGAAGAATGGACGGGACGCTGAGTTTCATGAATGTCTGAATTCCGGTGGCGTTCAGCGACCGCATCAACAGAAGCCGACGTTCATCCACGCTTTTCATGCCCGTCACGACGTTGACGAGTACCGGAAAAAAGGAAACCAAGGAGGCTGTGATCACTTTGGTGTGCATACCGAATCCAAACCAGATAATGAAAAGCGGAGCTACCGCAATCTTGGGAACCGACTGAAATGCCACAAGGAGCGGGTAGAAGTATTTTTCAAAAGGCGGCACCAAGGCGATGGTGACACCTAGCGCGACTCCCACCACTGTTGCCGCTATGAAGCCCAAGATGAATTCCGCAGTGGTGACAATCAGGTGAGGAAAAATGAGCCCTGTCGCGGAGTCGTTATAGATTGATTTCGCTACGACAAGCGGAGACGGCAAGACGAACGGTGCCACCTCCAATGAGATGACGGCAAGCTGCCAAACAATGATTAGCCCGGTGAAGCTTATGAATGTGGGCGAGTTCAATCTTTTTAGCTGCTTCACGACGGGTCTCCACTGATGTCAAGAATTCTTCTGAGTTCAGAGACATATCGATTGAGCGCCTCCGAGTTCATGATGGTCGACGCGCGCGGCTTCGGGATGTCAATATCCAGAATTCGCACAATTTGCGAGGGGCGCTTGGACATCACAACGACTTTGTCAGACAAGAACGCAGCTTCGGTGATCGAGTGCGTGACAAGGAGGAAGCTCGCTCCAGTTTCGTGACTGATCTTCTGCATCGCGAGGTTGAGTTGCTCTCTCGAAATCGCATCGAGAGCTCCAAATGGCTCATCCATCAAGATGATCTGAGGATTTCTCATCAGGGATCGAGCAATTGCCGCGCGCTGCTGCATTCCGCCCGACAACTCACGTGGGTATTTATTCTCGAAACCCGCTAGTCCTACGAGCGCAAGTAATTCCTTGGCACGCCTGTCGCTGTCACCCTTGTTCCAAGCGGCTATTTCAGCTGGAAGTTTGACGTTTTCGATCGCTGTGCGCCAAGGGAACAAGAGCGCATCCTGAAACACGACCGCCAGATCGGCCGAGGCGCTTTGCACACCTTTGTCGTCGTAGTAGGCGACTGTGCCTGCGGTGGGATCAACCAATCCGGCTGCCATCATGAGCAGCGTGCTTTTCCCGCAACCCGACGGGCCGAGAATAGAAATAAATTCACCTCGATTGACGGAGAGCGAGGCGGTTGAGACGGCGTCAACGCTACGACCATCGCTCGTGGCGTACCTCTTGGACACGCCGTTGAGTTCGAGGACTGTTCGTCCTGCAGGTGACACGTCAAAATCCATATGGTCTCCGTTGATTTTGAAAAAAGCGCTCGCAGCGACGTCTGCTGGTATATCAACTATTTGATGCGTTCACTCTATGGTTGGTGCTTGAGAGACGTCAACGTGGTCGTCGGCAAAGCGTCCGCATCGTGGAACTTTCTTTGCTTCCATGGACGTCGAGCAGCACCGCTGCGCCACCGCGCTTTTTTGAAGGCTGCATCGGGCGGACCAAGTTCGACACAGCACGGGGTGGACCATCTGATCAGCCGCTCGAAGGCGACGACGAGTTCTCCGGTGGCGGCTGAAGTCTGTACGGCCAATGTTCCTTGCAGGACAGCGCGTCAAGTGCTGGCCGTGTGGTTGTCAGAGCCAAATCCAAAGAGCGCCGATGGGTTGTGCACGAGGATCTGCTCGAGTTCCTCGCGCGTGTCGACGTAGCGGCACATCAGTTCGACGAGGTCTGCGTCGTTCGGAGGAGGGGTCTTCGATACGGGGTGCGGCCAGTCCGATCCCCATACGCACCTGTGCGGCGCTGCGTCGATGAGCTTTCGCGCAAATGGAATGACGTCGTCATACGGCGCGGCCGTTCGAGAAAGCTTCTCCCCGAGAGACAGCATCACCCAAAAATTGCCGCGCTGCAGCAATTCGCACATCTTGAGGACGTTTGGATTTTGCTCCGGAGGAAGCTGTAGATCTGGTCGCCCCATGTGATCGATGAGTATCGGGATCGTGAGGTGCTCGAACCAAGACGTGCTTGCGACGATGCCCAGTTGCTCGGGCTGGATCTTCATGTACCAACCGAGTTCTTTCATCCTGGAAACGGCGCGATCGAAATCAGCTTTGCCTAGAACGGCTCCCAGTTCTTGGCGGAATGAGAACCTCGCCCCGCGCACGCCCGAGCTATGCAGCTTCTCTAGATATGCATCGTCCGCGGATTCAAAGACAAGAGCATTGGCGCAGGCCTTGTAGTTCGGACCCAAGGCGTCGAGCGCGTCAAGTACGACGGCGTGATCCGCGCCGTACGTGGTCGTCTGGACGATGATTCCGCGGCGAATACCCAGTGCATCATGCATGCGCTTTAGCGCTTGCCAAGTCGCGGAGGGCATTTCGTACGCCGCGCCGGGGCGCACCGGGTATTTTTCGCGTGGACCAAGGACGTGGAACTGACTGTCGATCGTTCCCGTCGGCAAAGAGACCTTGGGCGCCCTCGGATTCGAGTTGAAAGGGTGGTAGTTGGTCAAGTTGTTCCCCTCGATCACTCGATGTAAGCAGTAATTTCGCACTGCACGAGCACCCCAGCGCTCAGTTCGGTCGCCTGCAGGGAAAGCCGCGCGGGTCTGTTGTCCTCTTGCGGGAACATCCTCAGCCATTGCTCGTTCAAGGGAGCGCGTTGCGCGCGATCTTTCAGCCATACGGTGAGGCGAACGAGGTGGTCGGGGGTACCGCCTGCACTGGCGAGGACCCGCCGGATCTGCTCGAACATGTATCCACATTGCTTCTCGAGCGTGTCGCCGAGTTCGCCGGTTTTCGGATCTGTACCGTTGATCAGGCCACTCATGAGCAAGGGGCCGATGCTTGCTGCGACGGGAATGGGATTCGAATGTGCGAACCCCTCGACGTAATAGGTTTGCCTTGTCTTCATAGACTCCTACATTTCTTGCGGCAAAAGATCCGACCAGGGCGCCATATGTTGGAATCTGCGCTTGCCCCAGGCATGCTCCGCTGAACCTCAATACGATGACGAGTGATCAATATATGGGAGGCAAAGATGCGCTTCAAGAAAACCGAATGAAAAACGTCCACATGATGAGACGTGGATGGAATCAGTGGACGGAGCGGAGTGCTCGTGTTCCCCGGCGCGGCGCGCGGTGCATCCGCCTAGTTCACAAGCGCGCACTGTCTGTTTCGCTACGCCAACGCGGGTTCTCGGAAGGCGTGTGGACGCACGTGAGGGTGGCTCAGCGACTTGGCCGCGCCCCAGTGCAGCTCTCGCGGGATATGCACGAGCAGCCGCCCATCCGCGAGGCCATCAGTCGAGGCGGCAGGGTGCGACTACAGCAATCGAGTGAGTCGTCACGGCAATCTGGTTTAGATCCTGCTTAGACCTGTTCATCCGTGCGCATCGACTTTGCAGAAATGGCGATTCGCGCGGAGCAACGCTGCTTCTAGTATCCGCTCGTTCTTCAACAAGTCCGAGGACGGAACTCATCATGAAATACTCGCAAATTCTCGCTCGCTTGCTCGCTGTAGCGGTGATGCTGCCGGCGATCGCCAGCGCCGCGTGGACGCTCGAGCCAACGCACACCAACATCGCTTTTGAAGTGGACCATCTCGGCCTCACCAAGACGCCGGGACAGTTTCGAAAATTTGATGCCCAGGTGACGTTTGATGAGGTGAACGTCGAGAAGTCGCGAGTGACCTTCACCATCGAAACGGCTTCGATCGACACTCTCAGCACGGCGCGGGATACCGAGCTTCGAGGGGAGAAGTGGCTCGATGCCGGGCGCTTCCCGAATATCACCTTCGCATCGCGCAGCGTTCGACGCGTGGACGCCAACCGAATTGTGATTTCTGGAGACCTCACGATCCGAGGAAAAACCCTTCCGGTGGATTTTGAGGCTCGCATTACCAACCGCATTGAGAATCCTTTCCTCAAGGTGCCATCGGTCGGCTTGGTTGCGTCGACCAACATCCGCCGCACGGCCTTTGGCGTCGCCGAGTATCTGCCCGCGATCGGCGACGAGGTGACGCTGCGCGTGCAGACAGAGCTGAACAAGGCGCCGTGATCCCTTCTACCGGCCGGCGTCTCCCCGTCGGAGCTGACCGCTATAAACCCGCGGCCATGTTTTTGCATTGGGTGATCGCGCTTGGCATCTTGGCCGCCGTCGGCATGGGGCTGTACATGACAGTCGAACCGATGACGCCAATACGCTTTCGTGTCATCAACTGGCACAAGTGGCTCGGGATTCTCCTGCTTGCCGCGACCATGGCACGGTGCATCTATCGTGCCTGTCATCGACCGCCGCCGCATGTCCCACCGCTGTCGCGCATGCAGCACCTGGCCGCAGGAGCCGTGCATGCTGCCTTGTATGTTCTCTGCCTGACAGTTCCATTGGCAGGTTGGGCCCAAACGAGTGCTGTTGGGCGGCCGGTGGTGTTCTTTGGAATGCTTCGCTTGCCCGACATCGCACCCCCTGACTCGGGTCTGGCCGATACGCTGAAGGATGCCCATCACCTGCTCGCGTGGGCGCTGGTGATTTTGATCGCACTGCACGCTGCAGCAGCGATCAAGCATCATCTGATTGATCGCGATGGCGTCCTGGCACGCATGCTGCCTCGCTTGTCGCATCGGAGCTCATTGTGAGAAGAAATAGCCTTCTGGTCTCTACGATCATGCTGCTAGCCGCTGCTGTGGCACCGAGCGCTGCGCAACAACTTGTGCAGGCCGGCAGCGAGATCAGCTTTACCACCAAGCAGATGGGAGTTCCCGTCTCAGGTCGCTTCAAGCGATTCACGGCGACTCTGGATTTTCAGCCGCAGAGGCCGCAACTTGCGAAGATCACCATGTCGATTGAAACCGCGAGCGTATCGCTCGGCTCGACTGACAACGAGAAACTCCTGGGAACACCGGAATGGTTTGACCTCAAAGCATTCCCCACGGCTTCGTTCGTGAGCTCGAGTGTGAGGTCGGTGGCGGCCAACCGCTTCGAGGCCTCGGGAAAGTTCACTTTGAAAGGTGTATCCCGTGATATTGTCGTGCCGTTTGAGCTATCAAAGTCAGGTGAAGAGACCGCAGCAGTCGGGGGGGTCACTCTGCATCGTAAAGACTTCAAGATCGGAACTGGTGCGTGGGATGATGTCTCGCTTGTCGCAGACGAGGTGGCTGTCAAATTCCGATTCGTACTACGTGACTTGGCGCACTAGGAGCTTGTTTGACTGTAGCTGCCGCCCTGGATGCGTCTAACCCGTAGGTCGACTGTGACGGTGCTTCGTTTGAATCTAAGCCAGAGTGAGTTTGCAGGCGTCAGACAGAAGTTGACCGGAAACTGCGTATCGACCAGTGCAACTGGTGGGGTTGCATTCTGAGTGAGGGTGCGAGTAATCTAGTTTCCTATCATGAAGGGGTGTCTCCTCCTCGCCGCTGTAGCAGCGTTCGGCGGGCCTATAGGCCCGCTTTTTCTTTGCGACGGGTGTTCTCGCCAATGTGGCGAGGCCTACCGATCACCTTGGTTGCGTCCGCACTTCACAGACCACTGCGATCGCACCCTTTGTCGCCGCTAGCGCCGTGGCGGAGCCTTGATCGAGAGCACTGCTGTGCTACTGCCTTATGGATGCACCGTCTCGCGCACGGCGCTCACTTCTCATACGGTGTCATATTCTCGCGGCTCGAAGAGAGGAAGCGCGTTTGGAAACGACTGCACCCAGAATACGGACATGGCACAAAAAAAGGCGCCTATCGGAGGCGCCATCTTTGGCATCCGAAAGCTCAGCGGCTGAGCCTGGCGGCCAGTTCGGCAACTCGCTGGCCCAGCAATTCCGCGGTCTTGAGGTCCCCGGCACGGGGTGCTTCGTCCGGGCTTGCATCGGATGGAGAGATCGCCAGCGCGCCCGCAAACCCGCCAGACCAGTTTGTGTCAGCGGGGCTGCTGTCCTTCTTGTTGGCTGGCATCACCCCGGTGCCAACCCAAATTTGACCGTGCTGCTGAGACAGTGTGAACAGGTATTGAATTGTTGACACCTTATCCCCGTTCGTAGAGGCCGAATTGGTGAAGGCAGCGGCGACCTTATCCTTGAGACCTTGCGCGAACCATAGCTTGGAACTGGCATCGGCGAACTTCTTGAACTGCCAGGCAGGTCCACCCATGTACGTTGGGGACCCGTAAATGATCGCATCTTGGCCAAGTAGTACATCACCCCATCCTTCGGGCGGATTGCCATCCTGATCGATACGCAGGAGCGTGACTTCTGCCCCGCTGACAGCTGTCGCACCTCGTTGCACGGCCTCGGCTTGTTTGGCGGTGTGGCCGTATCCGCTGAAGTAAACAATGGCAATCTTGCTCATAAAAGTTCCAAATGAAAGGTGAATGAAAATTCGGTTGGTGGAGTCGGATCTCTTTCCCGCGGGAGGCAACTGGGGCGTGCCTCAATCGAGATTCGATGATTGTGGTAGCCGCTTATCGATCGCGGCAGGCGTTGGATCCCGATTTGCACCGCGGCAGCGACAGCATTGGCCCCCAGGACTTGGAATGCTCGAGTGAGGACGCGACCGCAAGGTGAGAAGAAATTAGTTCAGCAAACCGTCTAGCTTGGCGTTCAGCGTTTCCAGGGAGGCGCCTGTCGCGGGAAGCTGATGGACCGAAGGTCCGTCGACATACAGCAAGGTTGGATAGCTCACCGCGCCCAGATTCTTGGCCAGCACGAAGTCGGCCTTTCCCCGTGAGTGTGCTGAGCCGTCGAGGAACTGCTGCACGGCAAGTTCGGCGTTCAAACCTGCATTCGATGCAATGTCGGCGACGGTTTTTGGTTCCGAAAGGCTGAGTCCCCCGAAGTAGAAGGCCTCAAGAAGCTTGTTCGCCCAGTGGGCCGCGTGTTCCGGCGCCTGTGCGCGCAGCGCAGCCAGTGCCGCGGCGGCGTCCGCGGAGTTCATGACGAAATCCCCTTGTTGCACCAATGCTTGGTAGTCTTCGCTGAAGACGGCACCTGTGAGTTGAGCGATGCGCGCGTTGGCTTCTGGAATATGGGCGTACCGTGCTATCGGGCCAGCACGATCGCCGGTAAACAGTCCGCCTGAGATCGCCGTGAACGCTACGCGTTCGCGATTTGCGGCCTCGAACTGAGACATTCGCTCCGAGAACCCCCAGCACCAACCGCAATAGGCGTCCATGATGTAGACGATCGATGGTTTTTGCAAGCTGAACAGGTCTTTCATCATGTTCTTTTGGTAGATGGATGGTGCCGTCGCACCCTTGGACAGGCAGTGGATGGAGCGTCATACAAGACTTGCTACGGCACGCCCGCCCGCTGCCAAGGGATATCCGGCCGCCGGATTCGGCGATACGTATCGCCACCAGGCAACCAGGAACCTGATCTCTAGAGGTCAGATTCAGATCTCGAACTTTAGGATCATTCGGCGGCGCGATAAACTGCGATGCTTGAAATTGATCGTTTACTAGATCGAGGAAATCGAGTGGATCGACTGGCGGCCATGCGTGTGTTCATCGAGATCGTCGACCGAGGAACCATGAGCTCGGCATCTGATGCTTTGCGTATGTCGAAGGCGATGACCAGTCGTTATCTGGAGAGCCTGGAGGAGTGGCTGGGCGCTCGACTTCTTCATAGAACGACACGACGGCTCGCACTGACCGAGGCGGGTGAGCAGGCAGTGACAACGTTTCGAGAGATGTTGCGTCTGGCGGACGACGTCGCTGCTGCAACTAGCCAGAGTGGTGCTGAGGTGCGTGGGAACCTGAGGGTCACAACGACGCCTTCCTTCGCCCAAGCGCGGCTAACCGAAGCACTTGTAGGCTTCCAGCGCGTCCATCCTGGAGTGGAGATCGACCTGGTGGTGCTGGATCGCTCTGTAAACCTGGTCGAGGATCGCATCGACCTCGCTGTGCGCATCAGCAATCGGGTGGATCCGGGGCTTGTCTCCCGGCGCCTCGCCGCCTGTCGTTCGCTGCTATGCGCGTCTGCTTCATACTTGGAGCGCGCCGGCGTTCCTGCAAAGCCGGATGATCTTCGTCAACACAGCTGCATAGTTCATAGCACAGGGTTCAATCCAGAATACGTACTGAGCGCAGATGGTCATAGGACCGTGGTGCCAATTCGAGGGGTGATGGCTGGCAACGAAACGTCCGTAGTGCGAGCTGCCGCGCTCTCAGGCGCTGGAATAGCCATGCTCCCCACCTACTACGTGGGGGAAGACATCATGGCGGGGAGACTGGTGCCGCTGCTTGTGACCTACAGTCTAGAAATACTGAACATCCAGGCGCTTTACTTGTCGCGCAGGCATCAACCAAAATGTCTAAAGCTTCTGATTGAGCATCTGGCGACTACCTTTGGCGGGGAACTTCCCTCCTGGGACCTACCGCTGGGAGAATTTATCTCGGCGCAGAGTGGATTCTGAAGGGGCAGCTAGGCGGGAGGTTCATCGATGGACTCCGCCCCGGTTGGCGCAACATTCTCTTCGAGTATTGCACGCACGCATTCCGTGACGTGCTCCATGAAAACATTGATTCGGCGCGTGTGGCGAAGATTGATGTGGGTTAGCAGCCAGGGGGCGGTGGCAACGTCGCTGGGAAGCGTGTGCAGAAGCGTGAGCCCGTCATGGCGCCCCATGAATTGCGGAAGAATGGTTGCCCCGATACCTTGTAGCGCCAGTTCTCGCAGTGCGACAAATGAGTCGGCGCGCATGACCTTGTGCGCTTCATCTACGTGCAGGTTGAGCCATTCGATCACCGAAGGTTGAGCGAGCGAGCCGCTCGGCACAACCCAGTCAAAAGCCTGCCAAGCCTGAGGGCTGCGTTCTTTCAGGTAGTCTTTGGCTGCATAGAGGCCCAGCCTGAGGTCGGCGAGCGGTTTTCCGACCCAAGAAGCAGGGGGACGACCCGTGGGGCGAAGCGCGACGTCAGCATCACGCCTGTCCAGGTCCAGGCGCGCGTTCGTTGCAATCATTTCAACTTTGATGTTCGGGTAGCGATCGTGAAAGCGTTTTAGTACTGCCGGCATCAAGGCGGTAGCGAGCGAGTCGGTCGTGGTGAAGCGGATGGATCCGGCAAGCTCACTCGAGGTTTCGTCGATTGCGCGCCTAGTTTGAGCTACAGCGTTCTCGATTGAAGCTCCAACATCTGCCAACTGTTGGCCCGCCTCAGTGGGTTCATAGCCCGTAGCTCGACGGTAGAAGAGCGGGGTGCCAACGCCCTGCTCCAGTGCCTGAATGCGACGAAGAACGGTGGCGTGAGAGACGCCGAGTTCGCGCGCAGCGCCCGCGGCGGACTGCTTTCGAGTCACTGCAATCACGTAACGAAGGTCGTTCCAGTCAAAGGTGTCCATTTTTGCAAATCTGTTGTGCAGCCATGTGGATTCTCGACCCTGGCCATGGCTCCTACCATCAATTCTCTAGTTTTTTATGAAAGATCTGCGATGACTTCAACTGTCGACACTATCGAAGCGATGGCAACCAGCGTACGCACCGTCGTTCGTATCCCGGTTGGACTCGACGACGGACGGACCGTTGAGGCTCGGTTCATGACGTTCAACGGACTGGCGGATGGCCGAGAGCACTTTGCCCTTCGATTCGGTGAGCCGACAGGCTCTGCGCCTCTTGTGAGGCTTCATTCTGAGTGCATTACTGGGGATGTCTTTGCATCGGCACGTTGTGACTGCGGATCGCAGCTTCGGGAGGCGATGAGTCGCTTGCACGAAGAGAGCGGCTACCTGCTTTATCTTAGACAAGAGGGACGCGGGATCGGTTTGTTCGCTAAGCTCGATGCATACCTTCTTCAGGACCGCGGATGGGATACCTACGAGGCGAACAGAGAGCTTGGCTACGCCAATGATGAGCGCGAGTACCATGTTGCGGCCGAGATGTTGCGCGCGCTCGGGCTTAACCAGATTACTTTGCTTTCTAATAACCCTGACAAGCGAACTCAACTTGAGAAAGCCGGCATCGCTATCGAAAGGCTGTTGCCAACAGGCGTATTTGCCAGTTCGGGCAATCGTCGCTACCTTGAGGCGAAGGTTCGGCATACTGGTCATACGATCGATTTGCCCGGCGTTCACAGCTTTCATTGATCGGAAATGGGGATGACCATTCGAATCGCAATCAACGGCTTCGGCCGCATCGGTCGCAACGTGCTTCGCGCGGCAGTGCAGAACTTCAAGAACGACATCGAGATCGTCGCCATCAACGACCTGCTCGAACCCGACTACCTGGCCTACATGCTCCAGTACGACTCGGTGCACGGCCGCTTCCAGGGCGAGGTCACGGTCGAGGGCAACACGCTCATCGTCAACGGCAAGAAGATCCGCCTCACGCAGGAGCGCGACC
>Ga0307515_10003720_pt1 | contig 32011 bp, 35 predicted proteins | sample 17_EM_MG_FD_194513 | JGI IMG/M metagenome (GOLD analysis project Ga0307515, IMG submission 194513) | Populus trichocarpa ectomycorrhiza microbial communities from riparian zone in the Pacific Northwest, United States - 17_EM | ecosystem: Host-associated > Plants > Roots > Unclassified | place...
ATTGGATTAATTAAATTAATTCCAAGCTTAATTAAGTCTCAAAACTTATCAATTCTCCAATTAAACCCTTAATTGGATTAATTAAATTAATTCCAAGCTCAATTAAGTCTCAAAACTTATCAATTCTTCAATTAAACCCTTGATTGGATTAATTAGATTAATTCCAAAGTTTAATTAAACCCCAAAACTTCCAATCATGTTGCCTTTAACCCAAATTTTAACTCATTCTTCATTTATTTCATTTTACTTGCTTTTCATCATTATTATTTTTTCATCATCATTTTTTATATCCTTTTCAGTAAATAAAATAATAATAATTAAAATAAAAGGGTCAAAAATTGGGTTATGACAGAGGGTATGTGAGTAAAAAGAATTACCAAACCCAAAGCTACCAAACCCTATCTTCCAACATATCCAATATTAACTTTGCTAAGCCTTTTTCGGTGAACCAGCCCATCAACTCGCCAGAAAACTAAGCCAAAAACAATCTAAGAAGAGCCTGCTAAAGAAACCAAGAACAACTCTCATCTTGACCTATGCCCTTACAAGAAATGTATGCAAAATTGCTAAGCATAAGTCATGTGGCCCCTCTTCCATTTCCACCATTAAAGCCTCTCTTCCCAAATTAGTACACACCAGATCTAACATGTAAGTATCATGTTGGAAACCTTGGCCATAATATTGATACTTGCTTAGCATTCAAGAGGAAGCTCTTGCAATTATTCAAATCAGGATATATAACTTTTGAAGATATCCCCAACATCAATTCTAACCCCCTGCCTAATCATGCTTCTAGTAGTTGAGAAGTAAATGTTATGGAGTTTGGAAGAAAGAAAGATAGGGTTTTAAGGGTAATTATGGATAAGTTGTATGACATGTTAGTGCGCCAACAAAAAATGAATCAGATTCAGATTCAAGAAAGAGTGATAATTTTTGTAGGTTCCATGAAGAAATTGGACATAACATCGATGAATATGTAAAGTTTCACTAGAAAGTGATATAAATGATGACTTGTGGTCTGTTACAAATAAAGAAGAAGAAAAAGGATGATGTTGTAGGCATAATAAGTTTCTATGGGAAGAAAGCAGAGATGTGTAGGCTTTAACATACCGTGAGCGGTCCACCAAAGCATATCCTGACAAGGCGTGCCATTACCTACAATGGGAACTATAATCCATCAATCTCGGTTATACAACATGTTATTATGAAGGCCTTGGATACATGCTGCTGGTGTCGTGACATCATCCTTGCATCAGTGTTTGAAGTATATTATAAATGGAACTTTGGTGATAGTTAAGGAAATCTGAAAGCGGATCGTCCACAAAATCACGAACACATTACACTAAGAATGAAAGGCCAAATTTTGATGAGTACACAATTGTAATAGAAGAAAATGAATGGGAAGAGGATGATGTCAAAGAATTCTCTAAGCTAGTAGAATAATTAGAGCGAGCTTGGAATCATGTAAAATAAAAGTTAGAGAGCGCCAACATGGTACTCGCGGGTGAGGTCGGGTTTGTATAGATTAGGGTAGGGTGGTTTTAGAGGCGTAAGTGGTTCTGGAGCTATATGTTCGATGCTTAGTAGCTTCTGGTACATCTTAATGGAGGTAGTTGTTCCTGTACTCTTTGGAAACTCTTAGTTCGTTTCTTGATTTGAGGCTTAAGTTTTCTAGTAGGAAATAGAGGTTTGAAATTGATATTGGCAATTTAGGATGAAAGGGATAGAGTATGATAGCTTTGGACCCTTATAGCCACCTTAACATGATCAACCTGCTTCTTTTTCCCTTCAGAACATTTTTTCTCAATGGGCACAGATATTCTGCAACCCCTTACTCCTTGATATATACGATTAGCTACAACTATAATGTTAGTGAATTGTTGTACTAAACTACCCATCACATGCTCGTAATGAGCCTTGAGCATATTTGCGAATAAGGTGACCATTTCATTGTCCAAAAGTGGAAGATACACCTATCCAGCTAGATCTCTTCACCTTTAGGCATACACTCCTTTATGCTTTCCTTATCCCTTTTCTCCATATTAGACGAGTTGGTTCTATCAGGAATGATATCCATATTGCACTTGTACTGCTTGAAAGAAACATCAACTAGGTCTTTCCATCTTCGGATCTTTGTATTATCCAGTCTTACATACCAACTCAGTGCTGCCCCACTTAAACTATCCAGAAAAAAATACATTAGTAGTTTTTCATCGTGTACTACTTCTGTCATTTTGTTGCAATAGGACTTGAGATGAGTCATGAGGCATTGAGTTCTAGTGTAATTGATAAACTCTAGAGCACGAAACTTCTTCGGTACAACCATATTCGAGACCAGACACATTTTTACGGGCTATATTGTGTCATACAAGTATAACCCTTCAATAGCCCTGATTTTGGCTTTCAACGCTGCCATGTTATCTTTATTAATGCCATCAAATGACTTTATGGGTTGTTGGTGAATACATATACAATTGCAGGGGCTGGTGTCGATGCTGCTGACTACACAGATGTTGGATTGTATTGGGGCGCCTAACCATGTTTGCCCATTCTTTCTTTGGGTTCAGTTATTGTCAGATCTAAACAGAAGTGATGGGTTGGTTGGAAGGACCTTAACCAGAGGCATTTCTAAGTGCTTACTTAAGTAAACAAGTGAGGCGGGCCACGCTAGCCTTCAGAGATTCCAACTCTTCTTGGAAATGAGCGTTATGGTGAGCGCGCTCTTCGTCTTCCATACCTTTTAGTCTAAGTCAGGTGTTGTAGACTTTATGGATTAGAGCTCTTTAGGGACTTATATTTCAACTTGTTATATGTATATATGTCATTCAAACTGAATGTATACAAATGTATGTACATGCAAATTGAGTATGGATTATCTTGTTTGAAGGGCTAATCAATGACTTCTTTATTGACTATGAACAAAAATTTGTAGTCTGATTAATCTGAAAAGATCTCTCCCAAGTCTTTATCTTAGTTAAATCACATACACATAGAATTTATTCATTGTAATCTCCCAACTTTGTTCCTTGGGCAATTACATCATCTCAGATTTTTACCCATATTCAAAAAAAAAAAATTCATGGTCTTAGCTCAAGAAATTATGTGAAGTTTAGGATAATTGACCAGGTTTGCCTTGATGCAAAATGAATTATTAGGGAGTCCATACCCTAAAGGTAGTTTTTAAGCCATTACATGAGGGGTAAGCTTTCTATCTGGTCTCAAAAGGATCTTTGATCTGCTTAGTGACCACTTTTCATGAAGGCATTATAAGGGTTTACAAGGAATAGTTGGGGCATAGTGTGACCATCATTATTAATCAAACACTCTGTTCATAGTTACATGTTTCACGAATCTGAACCCTGACTGAAAGTTATGAGGTAGACCACTACTCCCCACCTAACCTAAAAATGGGTTTATTCACAAAAATAAAATGCATGAAGGCATTAATCCATAATCGATGTACTTATGCATGAACAAAAAGTAAAAATGCACGCTAAAGCAATAAACATGCGAGCTAAAATTAAACAGACCAAAATAATCAAGCAAACAATGAAGCAAGCAAAGCTTAGTCTAACCAGACAAGACGTTCCCTAGTGGAATTGTCATCCTGTCACGGTGTGTGCGCCATCAAGAATGACGACGGGTGTGCCTTCTAAGGGTGTTGGAAATGGGTTTTGGGTTTAATCATAAAATTATGATTATGAAGTTCAGGAGTCGCCACCTAGTATTATGGTTGGAAACCTAGTATTATGGTTTTGGGATTAATCATAAAATTATGATTATGAAGTTCAGGAGTCGCCACCTAGTATTATGGTTACTAGAAAACCTATAGTCTGCAAGAGTTTGGGTAAGGGACTAGTTGTGCAAAGGGAAGACATATCACCTCTAGTGCACCATACCTAAGATAAGCTGCATTGTTGTTTGACTGCTTTTCTAGGTCATGTTTCTATCAATTAGTCTTGCCTAAGGTTCAAGGTAGATCTCCTTTTATAACGAAGTCTCTACCCTATTGGGTTAAATCCTAACCATTATAGGGGCCAGACTTATATATTTCTTGGATATAGCTAAGTCCTAGCATTCCGAATACAAAATAATTGTTATTAGCTTTTTTGTATTTTGACAAAATCCTAATGGATAATCATAAACTGGTTACAATATCTATTTTTGTATTTTAAAAAAAAATATATAAAAATATGATTTTTATCTTTTAGAAAGTATGCATGAAAAACCTTTAGGATTTTGGAGTATGGATTTTGGAGTATGCACGAAAACAAAACATTTCTTTGTTTTTTTAAGAGAGAATGAATTTAAAATTTTTTTAATGTTTTTGAATTTTCAAAAAAAATTTAAGAAAAGTTTTGGAGAAAACGGGTATTTTAATATCGGATTTGTATCTTATAGTGTAAATATACAGCCCGATATTATGCAAAATTATTAGAAAAACAAGAGAGAAAATCACAAATATTTTGAATTTTTATATTTTTTTATATTTTAGATATTTTGATATTATTATATTATTATTAACTATATTGGGCTGGACCCAACCCGGCCATCCGAGTTGGGCTGAAACGGGTCCAGCCCGACATAGTCGGGTTTGGCCAACTGGTGGCCCAACATATTCTTCCTTTTTTTTTTAGTTTAGGCTAAACCCGACCTAGCTAGCCAAGCTGGGCTAGAACAGGTCCAGCCTGGCTAGGTTGGGCTGTCTAATGGCCCAACAACCTTCCTTTTTATTGTTAAATTATTTTGGGTTGGACCCTGCTTAGTCATATGGGCTGGGCTGAAACGGGTCTTGCCTGACTCAGTCGAGTAGACTGACTGTCGGCCTGACATCTTTTTCTCTCTCTTTTTTAGGTGGGCTAGAACCGACCCACCATCTAGGCTGGGTAGAAACGGGTCCAGCCCAAGCCCATATGGTCACTAGCCCAGCCCAGTAGCCATGTTAATTAAAATTTTCATTACATGTAGAATGAATTATGCATACAACGACTACAGAGAGGAGGATGAGCGGAAGAAAAAGGATGATGATGATGATGATGGAGATAAAGAAAAAGAAGATGAAGGGGAGAAGGTTACCTGGCATGGGAGTCATTGATGGTGGTCTGGGAGGGCCTGCGTGAGGATGGTGGTGGCTGTCAGAGAGGTTGCGGTGGAGGAAGAAAAAGAAACTTGTGGTGGCATGGCCACTACTGGAAGGGCTGCCTTCTGACATGGGGGTGGTTGGCTGGTGGTTGTGCTGAGGGCCCGTAGTGGAGCTGGTAATGGATAGATATGCCGACAGCGAGATGGTTGGTGGATGAAGAAACAGTGAGAGATAAATAATAAAATTTGCAAAAAAAACAGGGAAGAGATTTTTTTTGCCAGCTTTGCACACTGATTTCTTAGTCCTCAATGCTTAGAATCCACCTCTATTGAGAGGGTGGTACTTTTCCATTTTTGGAAAAAAAAATCTTGGCCCCTGATTCGAACCAGAAGGATTCCAATTGTTGGCTCAAAGTGGCCATCATGAATTGTCAAAATTTGACAGTTAAGGCTGCCTGAGTTGGCCTTTTTGGGATAGCACTACAGCCGTTGTGGTGTTAATTGGCCAGAAAGAACCATACCGCGGTGTAGTCAAATGTTAGGCCATTATGGTGGTGTATGTTTTGTTAAGCTTGGTGAAGAGACGAAGCATTAAAAGCCCCTGAAACATATCCACCTAAGCGGCTTTTTCAGGAAAAAAAAAATAACGAACAGTAACCAGAATACATGTTGTCTGGTCTGTTCTTTTTCTTTCTTTTTTTGGTACTATTCAGTTAAAACGACGCTGTTTTGGTTAAAATGCGTTATTTCTTTAAATAAAATGGCGTTGTTTTGGCTTTCAAGATTTTAATTTAGGGATTTGGCTAAAGATCAATTTAGTCCTTCAGCTTTTGATTTCTTTCAATTACACCCTTAATTGACCCCAAACTTTTGATTTAATACAATTTTACTCCTACTAAATTTCAACATCAGCCCTGAATTGCAGCGCCTTTTTTATTTTGGTCATTGACCTCGGATTTATGCAAATTAACCTTTAATTTACCATTAAACTTTCAAATCTCTTCAATTTCACCCCTGATTTCAATCAATGTAGTCCCAAGAGTTCGGCGCCTTTTTCAAAATGTTCCTTGGGTGCGAGTTTTTTCAATTTAGCTCTTAATTGACTCTAAAATTCATATTTTCTTGCAATTTCACCCATGATTTGAACCAATTGACTTGGTAAAAATTAAATTTGGTCTCTTAAATTTCAATCTTCTTATTTAAGCCTAAATTAGACTCTCAAACTTAATTTTTTATCAATTAAGCCCATAATAAAATTAATTTGACCAATTGAAAGTATAATTAAGTCCTTGCATGTAATTAAATTCTTTAATTTCACTCAAATTAATTCTTAAATATAATTAAACTTTTAACTTGGCCCATGATTAAATCAAATTGGCCTATTAAAAATCTAATTATGTTCTTAGGCTTAATTTTTACGCAGATTCGTTCAATAATCATTTAATTGGACCTTGAATATGCATTATCTCTCCAATATTGGGTACAACGGAGTGTAATTATGCTCCAAATTTGTTCAAAATTTCAACATGATTTTTCTGTATGTATTTGGGGATCTTCTTCGGCCAACTTTTGCCCCATCGTCAGTACTTTTTCTATTATTATTTATTTTTTAGTTTGAATAACGTTTTTGGAATAACAAAAAAAAGGTTATGACAGAGCTAAAACATCAGTTTGGGACATAGGCCCAACAACCATGGTCAATCTTTATATTGAGAATATAGGCGTTGGATCCGAGAGAATAATAATATTTAATTATATATTTTCCCATTCTATTTAATCATATTTAATATAGAAATAAAGATTGTCACTCACACTTGATAGGCCTTTATGAAATCATATTGACCTAGCCCAAGTCCACTCGTTGCAAAAATGGTATATGACTTGGTTTAGAAAAAAATTAAGCAAACACCCACAAATATTTAAAATTAAAATTTAATAAGCTATATATATATATATATATATATATATCAAATGTTGTCACCTAGAAAAACAATTTATATGTAATCAAAAAAGAAAATAGTGTATTAACTATATTCAATAATTTTCAACTTTCAAGAAACAAGACCCGATTAAATATCATAATATCCTTGAGTTGAATCTTAAAAAACAATAGGCATGTGAAAAACTACATAAAAAATCAAAATATTATTTTTATTATATGGAAATAAAAGTCTCAATTTTCGAGTTACACGACCCAATTAAGGATCTAATTGTTCTTAATAATAATATTAAAAAAACTATCAATATACACACAAAAAATAACCCAAGAAAAAGTGAAAAAAAAACTATATTGTAACAGACCGCAATTCTAAAATGTTTCAAGTCTTAAACTCATATGAAAAGCGGGGTAATTTTTTTTCATGTAGATTAATTCAATAATCCTTAAATTCCTTTTTAATATCATGTTTGGGATCAATTTAAACTATCATAAATTCTACCAAAACTTCCATAAAGTTTCCACTTAAAAGTAACATTCCTAAAAATTCAATATGCAGAAGAACTCATCTCAATTTAACATATGGTTCGGTCCAACTATCCTAGACCATTAACCCAGCGTCAAGGCTACTCCTATAACATATATTATCATCTCTCTATCAATAAATCATATCATTTTCAAACATTACATTTAACATATACATGAGTATAATATTTATACATAAAATTTACACAATATAACTAAAAATCATCAATTAACTATACTATATTGTATTGAATTCATTTAGATGACAAAATCTACCAATTTGATTAATAACATAATAGGTAATTTCATCTTACATTCACATATTCATTACCTAAAGTTAAAGACTAAAATAAACAAACAGAACTACTACTCTTGCCGAGTCTGTGAAGATCCTATTATAAACATACATCATTGTAAATACGCATCATAATTACAAATACTAAAGATTAAATAATACTTCTGAAATTCTATCAGTAAACTCTATTCTAAATAGAATATAATCTCTTTATAACAATTAACTTATTTAGGCTTTGTCATCCATAAGAATGACATGTAAACCTGGTCAACTACAAGATACCGATGATCCTAGCTATCCATACAAAGATGTTAATACAATCTCCATGACACTTTTACTTGCATTTTTATATCTTTTTATTTCAATAATCAACATATGCATCTACATTTAAAGAAATTATAGTTACATGATTTTATAACATTCTAAAAGTGGTATATGTCAAGCACTTATTCAAAACATGTTCATCCATTTCCATGCAACATATAACCCTAACTTAAACACATAAACCAATAAATAACCCTTTACTCTCCTGTATCTAGAACCTCTTTATGTTGCAATATCTTCCACTTTTGGTCATCATAACCTATTTTTCTTTCTTGTGTAAGATTTACCAAAATGACTTTCTTTACACTATTTTTAAGGCTGTTTATTTCAACCTTCTTTTGCAACTCAATCTGACCCTACACTAACTTATATTCATTCCATCTCTATTTTGAAAATATGCTGCTTAAACAACCCTATTTCATAAACACAACCCACTAGTGAAACAACCACGGTTCTTGCATTATCATGCTACTGGAAATGGCACTTTTCACACCTTAGCATACTACCAAACAAACTTTAATCTTGACTTGATACTATGTTATTGACTTGACTCCTCTTCCTCTCAATCGTTCTCTTTATAATTAGTTTTTAACCTATTTTTTTCATTTTAACCAACTATACAATCCTGAAATCAAAACACCTGATATCATTAGTCACCATTCTCATGGTTGACTAATCAAACAATTTTCCAATATTGTTATCAACTAAAACAATTAGTCTCTACCCTTAGTAGACTAATCAATGTCAATCATCAATATTACTAATGTCATTAGTCTTCACCTCCGGGTAGACTATCAATCAATGTCGGTCATTAGTATCACTGATGTCATTAGTCTCTACCTCTGAGCAAACTAATTATCAATATTGGTTATTAGTATCACTGATACCATTAATCTCCACTTTTAGGCAGACTAATCAATCAATTTTGGTCATTAGTATCACTAATGACATTAGTCTCCATCTCCAGTCAAACTAATCAATTTATTGTTTTAATAATTTTCTTCTTTACCAAACTACCATCTTACTTAATTCTCCACATCATGTTTTCCCTACAACTTAACCAAGCCTGTATAGATATTTGATTTGTACTGCAAATATTACTCATTATAATCCATCATTCTATTCTAAACCTTGATATCGATTTTTATGAATTCTTCATCTCCTTTGAACTTGTAAGCCTAAATATTGAATCTATAATTCAGATTCTTTTTCATTTTTACATATATACTTTATCCATCACATCCAAATATAACTTTAGCATATTTTGACCTCTTTTATTAACACCCCATATGCATAAAGCATTTCAATATCTTGTATCACATTTAATACAAACATAGTATCTAACATCATGCCATGTCCATATTTTCCACAACACACTTATTCCTTGACACAAAGAAAACAATCATAAAAAGAACAACATATATACAAAACATCATTTAAGGATTCTAAAAATCAAGTTGTCAAGCACCTACCTGTAGAGTGTGTAGTTCCCACTCCACTCGCATGTAGCCTAACTCCAATAATATCTCCTGTATCAACATGATTACAAGCTATTATAAAACACATCAAATCAACCTAGGAACCTTATCCCATTTCCCATTTAACGTGTATTTATGAATTAACAAGTAAATTCACAAGGCTCAATACACACCCATACTTTCTATTGTTCTTATTATTTATAAAACCCTAATTCTACCATTTACTTAAGGTATATTCATATATTAATGCACAACATGAAATTAAACACATCAATTAACATCTATGTACTTAATTTAGCCAAATTCCACGAAAATATATTTTTTGTATAGTACTTTAATCCATTTGACCAAACCTTTTTACACATGTTATATCATTATATAACATTAATCGTTAGCACATTTTCGCTTTGTACGATGCCTTATATCCTTCTTTTTCTTTTTATCATGCATTTTAGTCCAAAACTAACATTTAATTTTCCAAATCGTATACTTTCATTCCCTTATTTAAAATCCTTCTAACATATTCCAATCCAAGTTTAAAGAAAAATGTTTCTAAAACCCATTTCCCATTATTTTTCAAATATGGCTGAAACTACACATTTCATGTTCTTAGGTTTCTCTTTTGAATTTTCTATTACAATTCATTTTAACAAATTCATTTGAGCTTTGTGAAATCATTTAACACATTATAAGCTCTTTTTATTTCTATTTTCCTCTTTTTTCCATGCTAGGCCAAAGCTAGCTTTACTTTACCCCATGATTTTTCTTTTAGTTTTCCTATAAAGGTTCATCTTAAACAAGTTCATTTAACAATCTAACATACATGGTTTAAATTTATTTTCAAAATCAACATGTTTATTCATGGTTAAACATAACTAAAACAATTACTTTGCAAGTTTCCAATATTTCCCCTCTGTGGTCAAGCCGTAGACATAACTAATGCATGAATTTTCTTTCTTCAATTTCTAACTTGTTTCTAAGCATGAACAATACCATTCAATATCATTAGTCATGGTTTCAATTACAAATACATATTTCAAACTCTTCTAAATCATAACCCAACACAATTGAACACTAACTTTCTTAATCATCCAAATCATACCATAAAAACCAAGAAATGGAAGTTGAAATCTCTTAGCCATTCATTAACAACAATATTCAAGTCATTTAAACATGATTTTTAACAAAGAAATACTCTTTTCTAGACTTTCCTATACTAACTCATTTTCAAGCTTACTAACCAATATCAATTTCTCAAATTACTAATCATAAACAAGAAATAAAAAGTAAGAACACTTACCCAAGACATCTAGAATGGATTTAAACAAGCCTTTCAACAAGTTTTTTTTTTCAATTTCTTCTTCCTCTCTATAGACTTTTAGCTTTCTCTCTCAATAATTTTCACTCCTTTTCTTTGATCTTTGTGTCCCAAATCCATTTAGATCATGTTTCCCTTTGAAGTAAATGCTTAAATCTACCTATTACATCACAAAAAAGAGAATTTTTGCTCATAATTTGGTGGAAAATATAGAAATCCTCCTCCTCCTCTTTAACAGCTGCTGGCAGACTATTCTTATAGCAAGAAGATGATATTTTTCTTCTAATTATGATTTTACCCTTCATTTAATCCTTTAGGTGATTTTCGTGTAAAATATCGAGTTTCCAACCTAAATCCCAAGGTCTTTCGAATCTCTGATGGACTTGAAATTTTAACTCTACATATAACAATATGTTAGGGGACTTCTCACAAACTCTCAACCCAATACAACATTCAGATTGAAAGTTATGATATTGTACAAGGGTCGGTTTGTGATTTTTTGTCAAAAATCCAAATTTCCATATTAAATCCTTTCATATATCGTATAATCATTCCACAAAATCCCAAGGACCATTTATTTATTCCAAAATATATTTATTTTTCTTGTTTATCATTTATTTCATTCTTGGACTTGTTACCTTTTCACGGTAACATTTCTGATTTTTAATCGGATTTACACCAACACTTTTTTGTATAGTTCTTTATTAACTTTTATTCCTCATTTTCATCATGATTTCTAGGAATTATTTTATCATTCTCGAAACACATTTACTTTAAATTTTCTTAATTCTTTTATCTGTCAAAACTCGTTACCGGTTTCGCCCTTGTTGTGAATTTTAAACTAAAATTCATAATCATTATTTTAAGTTCAACTACACCTTTAAATTTATTTATAGAGGTCATCCCCTTCATTACATGTCACCTTTAATATTTGTTTTGCCATTTATTTATTTCTTTTTTATATGAGTTTTCATTACTCGATAAGGTCTCATTACTTTCAGTTGCAGGGGTTTAAAAAAACTATTGTGATTTATTAAAAAAATCATTGAAAACTTTTATTCAATCGCATATCCCATCATAGATAAACATACATATAAACACACAAAAAAATCGACAACATCACACCTTTTATAACTTGTCCTCCAAACCCCATCATGTGGTATTGATTGCACCTTATCACATTTGAAAAATTAATCTCTAGTGACTTTAAATACTCAAGGCTTACATGCGTCGTTATAGACCCCAACACTTAAAATATTATCACGATACATATAAAAAACCAATAACATGTTATTGGAGTTAAAAATTATTAGAAATGAACTAGATAGCATTGGTGTGTGGTTTGCGCGTACTATGCATGGATGTGAATTGTGGAATGGTGGCGCATGTAATCCACTCAATAACATTGAACCTGTAAAAATCAGTAAAAAGCTTAGCAACATTGAACCCATAAAAACAAGTAAAAATGATTGAACTTTTAGGTTGTGGTGATGGTTGAGATTTTTTGGTTTCGGGGCTATGATTGGGTGGATTTTGGGTTGTGATTTTAGATGGGTTTAAAGAGAAAAAGCTATAATGTTAGGTTAATTTGTATCAATTTTAAGTTATAATTCATGGATGAAAAATGTTGGTTTATGGTCGAAGTTATTAGGATTGTTAAGGTTGGTTTTTGTGGCAAGATTCATGGTTTTTTTAGTAGACTGATGGGAGAAAAAAATTAGGTGGCTACTGGATTGCATGATGGTGTAGATGTGTTGGGTTTTCAAATGGTTGTTTCAGGCAAGTCTTCTAGGTGGCTAGCATTTGTGGAGCAGATACTACTTGGGTTGGCAGTGTATGAAAAAGGCATTTTGTTTTTGTTATTGAAGATAGATGGGGAAAGGAGGCTATTTATAGTAGCTTGTTTATCTTGGCTGGACAATGATTGATTGTGGTTGTCAAAATCATGATAAGGAAGGGGGACTATGGTGGTTAGTGTCTAGGGTTCTATATGTGTGGAAGAGAATAATGTTTTTTTTTATGTGTTTTATCTTATTTTTCTCTGGTTTTCTCTTTATCTTTTTACTCTATTTTCTCTTTTATTTTCACTTTGCTTCCTGCCTTTTGTTTTTTTTTGTTTTTTTCCCTACTTTTTTTTTTTTTTGTCTCTTGGTGAATTTTGCTATTTTTCTCTCTTTTTTTCTTTTTTTTTTTCGTTATCACATAGTCATGTAACCCACAATCAAGATTGAGATCTAATTCCGGAAAGTCGAAATAGATATGATAGGAATGTGACACAATGGAAACCTGCCCTAAGGCACCAACACTATTGGGATGAAGTAGAATGACGCCACGAAGCCAGTTAATCTTTGATAAGTCAGATTCAGTTCGTTCAAGAACTGAAGAATGCAAGAATCATTCTCACACGTTAAAACTGAAAAATTTAGAAGTAATATTCATCAATGGCTACCGAAATTTTGGTTACATGAGTTTAAATAGTTCTTGAAAAATTAACCGTAATGGACCCCTTATGTGGACTTATATGAGGTCCACTCAAAACTGACCTAAAAACCCTAAACTGAAAAGCCCATAACCTGATCCAAACAAGCCTTGAATCCTAGTTAAAACAAAGTATTAATTAAACCCAAACAAACCTTGGGCTATATAGCTAACAAAATAAAATAAAGCCCCTAATATTAAATTCATATTCTTCCATAAGAAGAAGAAAAGGAAATAAAATATTACAGAATTGATTCAATGCTCATTTATAGCATTCTATGCAGCCCATTAATCCTAGAAACAAAAGGAAAAGGTAGCCACCTATGTTGTTTTCAAGTTGTAGTAGGATTCTTTTGTTTCCTTTGTTGTCCTCGCCTCATGGCCCAAATAATGTTGTATTGGGCCCCTCTTACACATGGAAAAGATGTACTAGGGCCTCCTCTTGATACTCTAATGGACCATTCAATTCTGACTTGGTCAAAACCTTCAAAACCAATGCATTCAATGCTTTTATCTTGGACTGAGTCATTGGACTATTTGGAATATGTAATGGGTCATTACTAGTGTTTTTGGGCTGGTCCACATCATCCCCTCTCTCCTCGAAAGGATTCGACCTCGAATCAAAACCTATGTCAAACAACGTAAGATCAACAACATTAAAGGTAGCACTAACACCATGCTCACCTAGACGATCAATTTTGTATGTGTTGTCATTGATCCTCTCTAACACTTGACATGGACCTTACCACAAGGCTCTAATTTTGATTTCCTTTGGATAGGAAATCGTTCCTTACGCATGTGCACCCAAACCCAATCACCGAGTTGGAAAACAACTTGTTTACGTCTTTTATGACAGTCTGTTCATTTTCTCTATTTGCAGTCGAACTCCCTCAAAGAGTTGTCTCATCGTCTTTGCCTTCTTTTCACCATCTAAACTAACCCTTTCTTCAAACCCATAAACAATTTCAAAAGGAGAATAGTCAATGGTCGAATGTATAGTTTTATTATAAGCAAACTCAACAAAAGGCAAACATTCTTCCCAACTTTTCAGTTTGAATTACAGCATGTAAAACTTGGGATAATGTTTTAATCATTACCTTAGTTTGTCCATCTGTTTGAAGATGACATGTTGTCAAAAAATAAGAGTTAGTTCCCAACTTTCCCCATAAAGTCTTCCAAAAGTAGCCAAGGAACTTAACATCACGATCTGACACTATACTCTTAGGAATGCTATACAAACGTACAATCTCTCTAAAGAACAAGTCTGTGATATAAGATGCATCATCTGTTTTATGGCATGCAATGAAATGCACCATTTTAGAAAACCTATCAACCACAATAAAAATAGAGTATCTACCTTTCTTTGACTTAAGTAAACCTAAAACAAAGTCCATAGAGATATCTACCCAAGGTTCAGAAGGCACAGGCAATGGTGTACACAGTCCATGTAGTTGTACTCTAGATTTTACCTTTCTACAAGCAATGTATTGTTCACAAATTCATTGCATATCCATTTTCATCTTTGGCCAATGGAAATGCTCATACAATACATCCAAGGTTTTCGCAACCCCAAAGTGACCCATTAAACCACCCCTATGTGCTTCACGAACAAGCAATTCAAGCAAAGAACTAGCAGGAACACACAATATATTCTCTTTGAACAAGTAACCATCCATCAAATAAAACTTAGCAAAAGTCGAATGTCCACATGCATTATAAATCTCGGAAAAGTCAAAATCATTATCATACAATTCCTTCATATATTCAAAGCCTAGCAATCTAGTATTCATAGTGTGTAAAAGAACATACCTGCGTGAAAGTGCATCAGCTACTATGTTCTCTTTGCCTTGCTTATACTTGATTACGTAAGGAAAAGTTTCAATGAATTCGACCCATTTTGCATGTCTCCTATTCAACTTATCTTGTCCTTTCAAATGTTTCAATGACTCATGATTCAAATGGCTTACGAACTTTTTTGTTGCCACAAGTAATGTTGTCATGTCTCAAGTGCTCTTACCAACGCATAGAGTTCTTTGTCGTAAGTGGGATAGTTCAAGGTCGCTCCACTTAAATTCTCACTAAAATATGCAATAAGTATCTGATCCTGCATTAAAACAACACTTATTCCCATTCCAGACGCATCACATTTTATTTCGAATGCTTTCATAAAGTCAGGTAAAGCCAAAACAGGTGCAAAACATAATTTCTTTTGCAAAAGAACAAAAGTCAATTCTTGTCCTTCCCCCCATTTAAACCCAACTAACTTTTTAACAACTTCATTCAAGGGTGCAGCTATTGTACTGAAATCTTTCACAAAACGCCTGTAAAAACAAGCTAACCCATGAAAACTCCTTACCTCACTTACTAATTTTGGTGCAGGCCAATCCCGGATGACCTTAAGTTTCTCCTCATCCATCTCGATACCCTGTGCAGTTATAACATAGCCAAGAAACATAATTTTCTCTATGTAAAAGGTACATTTTTTAAGATTAGCATACAAATTCTCACTACGCAACACATTAAGTACATTACGCAAATGATCAAGATGCTCAAATAAGTTCTTGCTAGAGATCAGAATGTCATCAAAATACACAACCACAAACTTACCTATGAATACACGCAACACATGATTCATTAAACGCATAAACGTACTAGGTGCATTTGTAAGTCCAAATGGCATTACTAACCATTCATACAAACCATGCTTCATTTTAAATGTTGTTTTCCACTCATCACCTTCTTTCTTCCTAATCCATGTAACTCATCTAACATGTCATCAAGTCTATGAATGAGATGTTTATATTTTACCGTTATGTTGTTGATGGCTCAGCAATCAACACACATCCTTCATGTTCCATCCTTCTTAGGCACAAGTAGCACGGGTACAGCACACGGGCTCATACTCTCACGAATGTACCCTTTTTCTATCAGCTCATCAACTTGCCTTTGAAGCTCCTTCATCTCGTCGGGATCGCTTCTATAGGCTGGTCGGTTAGGAATTGAAGCTCCGGCTACAAAATCAATCTGATGCTTTATCCTTCTCAATGGTGGTAATCCGCTAGGAGTATCGTCAGGGAACACATCATCAAACTCCTTCAACAAAGAAATAGCAACACTAGGCATAATATGATCAAGATCATTAGTATTTTCAGCCAAAATAGAGGCGCGGCTAAGAAAGGGATGAGGGAGATGAGGGGCGGCTGCCCTGGCTGACAGGGGAGAGATCTGGTGAGGGGGACGGCTGTGTTTGGGCCGAGGGAGAAGGAAATAACGTTGGGCAGGGGGAAATGGGTGAGGCTAGAGATGGCCGGGGGGTTTGTGTCTGGCGGCTGAGGAAGAAGAAAATCAAAAGGGAGGGGCTTTGTGTTGTTGGCTGGAAAAGGAGAAGAAGATATGGGAACCGTGTGGATGGGTGCTGCGGTGAGGGTTTCTTTTTCCAAGGAAGGGAGCGGCGGCTTGGAGAAAATGGAGTCTTAGGGTTAGGTTTAGGGTTAGGGTTTTGTTTGTGTTGCCTTCCAAATGTGCAAAATTACCCCCCCTTTTATGTGTGTTAAAGGCTACTATTTATAGGCAAAAATATTGTTAGGTCTCAAACTTGGTCCCTCAACTTCTTTTTTGTATTTTCTCATTTTCATTTTTTTTATGGGAACCAAAAAATGAGTAACAACAGATGCTCCCTCTTTACAATGCTTGGAAGCAAAACATCATTAATGTCTTGCATAGTAAGCTTGTAAAGAAAAAGAAAAGGAAAAAGAAAAAGAAAATGATCTCATTATCTTGGGCGACCTGCCCCTTTTGAAGAAAATTGGTCTACTTTCACGGGCGACCTGCCCACACACACTCACTGGTCTATTTTCAAGGGCGACCTGCCCACACATGTTCATCCTGGTCTATTTTCAAGGGCAACCGGCCCACACACTCACATTGGTCTATTTTCACGGGTGACCCACCCACACACACGCACTAGTCTATTTTCATGGGTGACCTACCCACACATGTTCATCCTGGTCTATTTTCAGGGGCGACCGACCCACACACTCACATTGGTCTATTTTCACGGGCGACCTACCCACACATGTTCATCCTGGTCTATTTTCAAGGGCGACCGGCCCACACGTTCACACGGTCTATTTTCATAGGCGACCTGCCCTCACACTCAGATTGGTCTATTTTCACGGACGACCTACCCACACATGTTCATCCTGGTCTATTTTCAAAGGCGACTGGCCCACACACTCATACGGTTTATTTTCATGGGCGACCTGCCCTCACACTCACATTGGTCTATTTTCACGGGTGACCTACCCACACATGTTCATCATGGTCTATTTTCAGGGGCGACCGGCCCACACACTCAGATTGGTCTATATTCACGGGCGACCTACCCACACATGTTCATCCTGGTCTATTTTCAAGGGCGACCGGCCCACACACTCACACGGTCTATTTTCATGGGCGACCTGCCCTCACACTCACATTGGTCTATTTTCACGGGCGACCTACCCACACATGTTCATCCTGTTGGCAAGGTTTGAATTTGCTTCTTTCTTCTTCTTCTTCTTCTTTTTTTTTTTTGTTTTTTTTTTGTTTTTTTTTTAGAATTACCTAATGGTAGGGTTCTTCTCATTTTTCTTCATGATGATAAGGTTTGATCAAACTTTTCACTTGATGTTTTCTTTCTTCTTCTTTTTTGTGATTTTGCATGACTGACATTTGTCCTTCCTAATTGAAATTAACTGGATTTTTCTCGATGACAAGGTTGGAAAACTTGGTGCTTCCTGATTACAGGGTTGACCTGAAGACTCCTCATGATGACAAGGTTGACCTTCTCATTTCTTTGAGATTTTCCTGACAGTTAGGTTTATCTCATCTTCTTCCCATTCCAGGGTCACAACCATGATTCTTTGTTATGACTCAATGATTCTTTTTTTTCCCCAATCTTGCTGGACTTCTTTGAGGATTTTCCTGTAACGAATAAAAAATATGTGCGCAATGCTTTAAGGTTAGATGACATGTATCCATCCTTACCTGATTTGAAATATAGGTCCCCCCTTCTTTGATGTTCCATCCTCGTTGGGTGCCTTTGTTTGCTATCCAAAAGCCTTCTTTACTCTTTCCATGTACTGGCCCATTCATGTGCTAGTCATCCATTCCACTATAAACGCAACGCCTATCATAGGCTGTCTTCGATGATTATTGGTTTCACTGTTTATTAAGCTTGACAATGCCCCCCAAGTATAGTGTTGCTTGATTCGTCATGAAGGAGCTCAACAAATCATTTATCTTCTGGATTATCCTAAGAATTGTTCTCTCATTGATTGTGCACATCGTGCCAACACCCATCAAGATTATCAGTCAATCATGAACTTGCATCAAGTTGAAACAATACTCTTCAAGTATATGTTATCACAGTCTTCTTAGAAACTATCTAGTCATCCAGACATGCATCTCATAGCTTGTAGTACAAGGCTTATCGTTGTACGCTCAATGTTCTTCTTCATGGATTTCTCTCATTTTGTCAAATCAGATTGTGAAAAGAAATGCATTGGTATCAATAATGATGTTCATTGTATTGCCCATATTCATGCGATGCGCCTTTAAGCTCCAAAACAGATGGTCCCACAGTCAGTCTTGATGGTGTGCATCTTTTTGACATTCTTTCAAATGTAACTATGCGATAACATCTGTCACAACCATGTTTCAAAGGATAATCCCAAGATGAAGATACGAGGTTGTCCCTCAAGTGCAGGGTTGTTTTCAATTGCTGCTGGAGTTCACTAGATCATGGAATGTTTTTGAACAATATTGCCCCCGGTGTGATCTGAATGTGCTCGTTCATTGATTATCTTTCTTTGAACCACATTGTCCTTCGTTCACCAATTCTTCATTTAATCATCTTTCTTTGCCCCTTAGCTGAGCTGAATACTGCTTGTTTTCCTTCTTAGAGTCCACTGTATTGCCCCAAGGTGTCTCAATTTTTCAAGGAATATTGAGAAGAGTTGATGTCATTTCATGTCAAGGATTCTGCATACTCAATCAATGTTCTTCTCTGTTCGACAATCTTTCTTGTTCTGGAATCAAATCTCATACTTCAAAGGTCATGTTTATTCAAGTCTAATTGTTGAAATGAAATCAGAGAGATGTTAGTTTTGGAAAAGATCTTTTTGAAAATCAAGCTTTTTTGGTAAAAGACCCAACACACGTCATTCAAAATATGTAATCTTTTCATTGTCTTGTATTTTGAAAACAGAAATTGACCCGTTGCAAGATTAAAATGGCTTTTTTTTTTCATGGTTCTTTGTATCCATTTTAATCTCTGATTTTGGGTATATCTTTTTTATGGTCTATGATGAGGTAACATTTTTGTGAATTTAAAAAACAAGATGCCCAGGCTTTATCCGGAAAGGTTGTTTCTTTTTCTTAGCACTAATTTTATCAACATGCATAATAACCAGTAGATTATTTCATGAAGTCACGACCCTTATAAAAAAAACTCTTCCAGTTTTGAGAGCGCCAATTATCGGTTCAAATTGCTTACTTGATCGAAAAGGGCTTTTAAAAGCACGTAATGCAGGCTATGGTTCATGGCTATGAAAGAAAGGGAAATTCACAAGCTCAAAAAGGTGTTTGAGGGTTTCAAAGACTTAGGATCAACATTAACTATTCATCAATTCTCTTTCTCTTGTTGTCTTTGTAGAGAAAGTGACATATAACCTTGTTAACCTCAAAGATCAGAATTCTCTTAACATAGGTCATAAAGCAAATCCAACTTCTTCCTTGATGAATAACCAATCTAATCATTAGAGGCTTTATCATTGATACCAAAAGATAATGTTTGTAACTCAGTATTTTTTTTCTGGTATTGACTTTTGGCGTATGCTGTGTCTTTTCTTAATTGAAACCTCTTTTGCTCTTTCTAGACTTGATAGGCGTTCCCCTTCCTTAATCTTTGACTTGCCTTTAAGTGTTGGCAATTTCCACTCTTTTTTCTTTTTCTTTTTCTTTTTCTTTTTTTGCATAGCCTTCCTCAAAGTTTTCTCACATGCCCCAGTCTTTGGTTTCTTTCTTTTAGCCCTCGCTTAATTGTTGGACTTTTGTTCTTTGCCTTCCCCTTATCCATTGATTCTAATATTGTCTTCATCTTTGCTAACAAAAATCTCTTATTTGCCCCCAGTGTGGGATGTGATCCTAGTTAGGGTTTCTTTTGAAAAGAAATATTCTATCAGGCTCAAATAATCTTTAGAAAGTGAAGGGATGAACAAAGATGGCATTTTCTCATTTCAAGCAAAGTCAGTTAGAACCGATAAATTTTGATCTCGTCAAATGTAATGATTTGGACTTGTAAGAATCATGATTCACGAGTCTATAACTACTAAATCCACTACATGTCATTATGCATACTGCTAAAATTTAGCTACATGGTGTATGGTTCAATTCATGTGTGAGCTGAAAATTTTCTTGGTCACCACATCTCATTTTCAAGCATCGAGTCATTTCTACAATCAAAACATTTTAAAATTTTTAGGATTGACTAGACTTAATTTTGCATGTTGGAGTTTGATCAAAATATTTTGTCAAAATACCCTTTAAAAGAAGCATCTCTTGATTTCAAAACAACAGGAAGACAAAGAAAAGACATATTTCGTTCAAGGATGAGATGTGACCCCAAAACAAAAATGCAAAATGGCAAAAATCCACAACAAAATGATTGACAATTTAGCACCATTCTTGGATCAGCTTTTCTGGCAATATTTGTGCTTGGCCAAGCATTTTTTATCTTTTATCAATCTAAGGATGTTCTGGTGACAATATGGTTGATGACATCATCTTTCACAAACTCAACTCGCTTCTTGCTCACCATCATCCGGTCTCGATTCTTGAAAATTTTACAACTATTCAAATGAATGGCCCAAGACCCCCACCATGATACTCACATTTCTTATCTGGATTATACCACGTAGGAAACAGTGGTTGCATTGGATTTGACGGAGTCAGGACAACAAGTCTGGGGCGTAACAGATGTTGGTAGACAAACTTGAGTGGCAGAAGGATGTCAATCTTGGCAAAGACATTTGAGCAGTTAATGTTATGGCAAGACCTGACTAGGCAAAATAACTGAGGTTTCTCAATTGAGAGTCATCTTCTGATTCAACTCTCATCACTGTTCTGGAATCCATAGCAAAACCTTCAATCTTTCTCATCATTATAGCTTGTTCAACTCTTATAACAATCATCATAATAACATGTCAATCTTTTAATGTTGTTGTGCTTGTCTGAGGATTGTTGGAAACCTTTCAAGGCTGTTAGGTAATCTTGGTAGCACGCAGCACCGCCACTGCCAACGAGTGGAATCACACATTATCTCTACTAGGGGAGAAAATGATGATCATGAATCTCCTTTATTTCCTCTTCAATTCCTCTCGAATGGTGCAGCAAACAGACACCTATAGAGGGAGTTCTACTCTATTGAAGTTTCAGTCTTCTTCATGTTTTTCAATCTAGTCATGTCTCTTCTCTCTACTTCTGCGTTTTAATTCTGTCACTGGTTGGAGAAAATTGTTGATGATCTGAAACTACTGCATTCTTTCTTGGATTCCCCACTGGTAGACCCACAAACAGATCTCTGCAAAGAGAGCTCTGCTACATTGAAGTTTAATTCCTACTTTGTTTTTCAGACTAGGTTTGGCTCTTCCGCTTACCACTGTGTTTCGATGCTGAAACTGATGGGGTAAATTTTCATAGCTTCTGAAACTACCACATCCCCTCTTGTATTCCCCTACTGCCAGATCCCCAAACAGATCTCCATAGAGAGAGCTCTACTATGTTGAAGTTCAAGGTATACTCATGTTTTTTCAAATTAACATCTTGTGCTGCAAGACAGGAATGGAGTTCATAGCAGATGTGGCTAGAAAAAAAGCCTCTGCTCATGGCGTGAAAGACTGACAGCTATTGGGTGCTATTGAAAGATGTGGGGGCAGTGAAAAAAATTAACATTGCAGCTGAACCAAAAAGGAGATTGTCTTTTGTTGATTACTGAAGGTGTTGCTGCTGATGTTCATGACTGAGGAGAGGCAGTGTCACTTCAATGTTTTGGCCATTGCTGGTGGAGTGTTGAGAAAAAAAGTTCATTATTTTTCCTTGTGTGGGACGTGGACTGATAGTGCTTCCACAAGAGGTTGTGCAGACATTCCTTTTCCACTCTTGAAGTTCAGCGCTTGTTCAAGCAGATCAAAGAGTCTAGCTACTTCACATTTGATGCTCTCAATTTCCGTTAGACAATGACCCTCTTATTGGAACCCATTCTTTATTTTTCCAGCTTTTCTCAGTCCAGTATAGTAGACCTCGGGTGAGGGAACCAACTTTTCATCCCGGTGCATGTATGACAAATGTACGAGCATGTAATCTATATGATGAACTCGCCCTTCGAGGGGTGACATGTGGTCATAACTCTTGTATGATGAAACAAGAATCGTGACTCTTGCCCAAACTCTACAATAAAAATTTTCTGAGTGGCGGCCATTGGGTCAGCCACAAGTCTTGAGTTCAAGATGCTTCAAGAAGGGTTTGTCCTGATGCAGATAACGATGGCACATACAACCTAAGGACATGTTCTATTCATTACATGAACATGGGTAGGTTTTCTACCTGGTCTCAAAAGGGTCTCATATCTGCCCAGTGACGATCTTCGTAAAGACAGTATAGGGGCGTTGCAAGAAATGGTTAAGGTACGTATACCCACCATTACCAAGCAGACACTCAGATATGAGTTGGGTGTTTCATACATCTGAACCCTGACCAATAGTCATAGGGCAGATCGCTAGTTCCTCACCTAACCTAAAAACTTGTGTGTGCTTTCAAAAATAAATACATGTGATGCATGAAACAATTCTAAAAATGCATGGATAAAACAAAAATAAAATAAGATAAAAATGCCAAAACATAAACACATCAAATACACAAAGCTTAGTCCAATATCGTTAGAAACAGTACCTTCCCCAGTGGAGTCGTCATTCTGTCGCACGTCACCCGCGCGGCGTCCGGTTGGTGATTTTCGTTTTGTTTGCTTGATTTGTTCTTGGGAGTCGCCACCTAGTATTTAATTTAGGGCTACTAGGAAACTCGGGTGTACTGGTCTTGTCAGAGATTCACGGGTAAGGGACTGGTTAAGGAAGATATTAGCACCCCTAACACACCCTACCTGAGGTAAGCTGCTTCGTGACTTTGACGTGTTAAAGAAGTTTTAAAAATTTTATCTTTTCATCGGATATTAGAAATACGACTTACGTGTAAGTTCATAATTCTTGACCGTGAGCAAATCAAAATATTAAATTCTTCTTTATTCTTTGCAATTTTATCATAAATAAAAAACAAACATCCATAAAACAAATACAAACACACACATACACATACACTTTTACTATATTTTTTCTTTTTTCTTTTCTTTTCATTTTTTTTACACACTACAAATTATACAAATTCAAAAACATCTAAACAAAAATTACATTAAACACTTTAAAAATTACAAAACAAACCCCCAAAAATTTATAATAGTGCTGGGAAACCTTCTAGACCTGTATAAACAGTGGCGGCGCGTCCCCTCCATGCGCCACCGCCACTGGCGGCGCGTGGATTCACGTGCTGCCGCGAAAGTAACCGGGAAACAGGGCAGTCGAGATTGGCTTCTTCTCCTTTTCCTTTCTGCACCGGCGACGACGTCGTGACCTGTAAAACAACAAAAACGCAACAACATAGTCGATTCTCTCCTTCTTAGATCTATTTCTTCCTGTTTTGGATCTGCTTCTCTCTCCTTCTTCTTCAGATGGCAGATCCGCTGTGAGGGTGAGGTCGTTGTGTTAGGCCGAGGTGGTGTGTCGCTGCTGCTGGAGGGTCCGGCTCGGTCGGGCAAACTGGCCGATGATGGTGTAGAAGGATGAGTGGCGGACAGATCTGGGCCCGTGGGCGCCTCTGTGCTTGGGCTACTGCTGAAAGAAGAAGGCGGACCGATTTGGGATCTGTGGGCGCCATTGTGTCGGGCTGCTATCGGTCGGTTATGGTGGAGGTCGGTGGCGGTGCTGAGGCGGAGATATCGCCTCTCCGCCGGGGAAGGCCAGTCTGTGGTTCTGGTGTTGCTTCTCTGTCACCGGCGGTGGAAGGGTTAAGGGAAAAATGGAGTGGGGAGAGCTCTCTGATTTTCAGCCGAAATAGAGGCGCGGCCAAGAAAGGGATGAGGGAGATCAGGGGCGGCTGCCCTGGCTGAGAGGGGAGAGGTCTGGTGAGGGGGACGGCTGTGTTTGGGCTAAAGGAGAAGGAAATGACGTTGGGCAGGGGGAAATGGGGGAGGCTAGAGATGGCTGGGGGGTTTGTGTCCGGCGGCTGAGGAAGAAGAAAATCAAAAGGGAGGGGCTTTGTGTTGTTGGCTGGAAAAGGAGAAGAAGATGTGGGAACCGTGTGGATGGGTGCTGCGGTGAGGGTTTCCTTTTCCAAGGAAGGGAGCGGCGGCTTGGAGAAGATGGAGTTTTAAGGTTAGGTTTAGGGTTAGGGTTTTGTTTGTGTTGCCTTCCAAATGTGCAAAATTGCCTCCCCTTTTGTGTGTGTTAAAGGCTACTATTTATAGGCAAAAATATTGCTAGGTCTCAAACTTTGTCCCTTAACTTCTTTTTTGTATTTTCTCATTTTCATTTTTTTTATGGGAACCCAAAAATGAGTAACAACAAAGATATGAGTTGCTTGCATTGGTATCACATCGCACAGAACTTCATCAACATATTTCCCAATCGAAAATGGAACCATTACATGTTTAGTCACTTTCACTTCACCATTATCATTCAGTCATTGCAATCTATATGGTTTAGCATGGTTAACAATACACAAATTCAGTTTACTAAAAAGGGTGGTACTACAAATATTAACACAGCTTTCACTATCTATAATTAAACTACATATATTATGTTGTACACAGTAATGCGTATAGAAGATGTTCTCCATGTGTTGATTAATTTCATCTTCCTTGACCTGAACTTGAAGTGTTCACCTTATAACCAAGGACTCATCAACTGGTAATGCTAACTCATCCCCATCACTATCCTCAAATAGTGGCATGCCTTCACAATCAGATTTGTCACTTTTAGATTCAATATCACCATTATCTCTAATCATCATGATTCTCTTATTTGGACACTCTGAAGTATAATATCCATGTGCCTAACACCTGAAACATTTAACATCACGAGTACATTTAGGTTGAGTTTTAAATTTACCTTTGGCACCAGTAGGGACATCAACTTTAGCCTTTGGTGGTTCGGCTTTGGAAGGAACAAAGGACCTCAACTGGACAATACCTTCTCTCCTTAGATTCGGCTTCCAAGATGATGAAAAACCCGAATTAAATGTTGGCCAAACATGTCCCTTCCTAAGTTGTCTCTCCACCTACGTAGCCATATGAACCATGTCCTCTAGCTCCACATAGTGTTGTAGATCAACAACATTGGTAATGTCTCGATTCAACCCGTTAAGAAACCTAGTCATGGTGGCTTCTCTATCTTCAACAACATTAGCCCAAATCATTGATATCTTCATCTCTTTGTGATATTCATCTACTGATTTATAACCTTGATTCAGACCTTGGAGCTTCAAATTTAAGTCTCTGTAATAGTGGTTTGGCACAAATCGTCTCCTTATTAAGACTTTTATCTCCCTCCAAGTCTAAACGAGTCGATCTCAATTCCTCCTACTGATTACAATATGATCCCACCAAATCAATACATACTCTATAAACTCAATTATCACCAATTTCACCTTTTTTTGTTCAGAATAGCTATGGCAATAAAAAATTCAATCTACCTTTTTCTCCCACTCCAAATAAGCCTTGGGGTCGTTATTACCTTAAAATATAGGAATTTTCAGTTTAATGGTGTCCAAGTCCCCATCCACATCTTCATAATTCCCCATGCCATGAAAATTCACATTCCTCCTAGCCCTATTTGGCCCAGACTTGATTCCTTGGCCAGCAGATGCAAAATCATAGTCATTTTCACCTGCATCTGCGTTTTCGTCAACAAACTCTTCAAAATCAGATCTGACATTTCGTACGGCCATCCAGACCGTATTCCCTTGGCGATCAGACCCACTATTATGTTTCTTTATCAAATTCACCTCACCTTGCATATCCTTGAATGTCCTAGACAACAGCTCGAGTTGTTGGCCTATGGCTTATAATTGGAAAGCGACATCAACGTTTTGTGTCGCTGGTTCGTTGTATTCAGATATTCTTTGAATCTACAAAATTTGGTTAGTAGCACAAAATATATCCTCACACCTCTTGTGTATCACACAAAAACAAATCAAGACTTTCCACTCTAATAAGCTCACTACGCCTTTTACCTCACAACTTGCTTTCCTTTGGTTCTTTATGAACTGAAATCAACAAATCAAAGTCAGTAGCCTTCGCAATGCACTCCAATTATAATTTTTAGACTTAAGAATCAATAAATATACTGAAAATAAAGCAAAACAAAACTACAATTATGATTTTGCAAGTAGTAATCCAAATTCGTACGAATTGTGGATGAAACGAAGACACGAAATAAAACAGAAGCCAATATTAGTGAAAAGAATTACTTGACTCTTAGATAACCCAATTATAATAAAAATAAAAAGATTTGGATGAAAACAAACAATAAGGATCTCGTTTTGAAACTTCATGCAAATCTGACCTGTTACGCAATTTTTACGTAACAGAATTGAAACCCAGACTGAACAATCTTGAAATGACCTAAAATTTAATATTTTGTATTCTGATACCAAACAAATAACAAATCTCAGTTTATAGGTCGTTCTTTTATGTCTAGGTACCCAAACCCCTTGTATGATCAGTTTGTGGCAAAATTGAACCTCCAATTAAAACCTCAAGAAACCGAAATCAAAATAATCCCAAATTTAATATATGGTGCGATCACACCCTCAATACATAGAATATGAAGTTTCAATTTATTCTAAGGTGGTTTGCTTATAGTTCACTAAGAGTTGTGTTTCTGCGGCAGAATTGAATCTCGAATTAAAATCTCAAGCAAACGATATCAAAATAAGCCCAAAGTTTATATATGCTGTGATCTCACCCCCAAAAAATAGAATATGAAGTTGCAATTGATTCTGAGGTGATTTGCTTATAATTCACTAAGAGTTGTGTTTCTAGAGCAGAATTGAACCCCGAATTAAAACCTCAAACAAACGATATCAGAATAAGCCCAAATTTTATATATGATACGATCTCACCCCAAATAGATAGAATATGAAGTTTCAATTTATTCTGAGGTGGTTTGCTTATGGTTCATTAAGAGTTGTGTTTCTACGGCAAAATTGAATCATCCTTCAAATTCATCTAATCTCTCTCTTTTATATATATATGCTATTGATATGATTAGAGACAATAACAAGATGAAATATAACCCTTTTTTTCTTAGATGATGCTGACACAAAGAACAAGATAAACGACGCAAACACTGAAAAACTTAAAGAAACACTAAAAAAATGAAAATAACAGAAGGATATGGCCTTGATTCAGAGCCTGGCTCTGATACCAAATGATGTGAACCTCGTGATCACGTGGTCACGCAACCCACAATCAAGATTAAGATGTGATCCCGAAAAACAAAAATAGATTTGATAGGAGTGTGACACAATGAAACCTGCCCCAAGACACCAACACTATTGGGATGAAGTAGAATGACGCCACAAAGCCAGTTAATCTTTGATATGTCAGATTCAGTTCGTTCAAGAACTGAAGAATGCAAGAATTACTCTCACACATTAAAACAAAAAAAATTAGAAGTAATATTCTTCAATGGCTGCCGAAATTTTGGTTACATGAGTTTAAATAGTTCTTGAAAAAATAACCCTAATGGACCCCTTATGTGGACTTATATGAGGTCCACTCAAAACTGACCCAAAAACCCTAAACTAAAAAGCCCATAACTTGATCCAAACAAGCCTTGAATCCTAGTTGAAAACAAAGTATTAATTAAGCCCAAACAAGCCTTAGGCTATAGCTAACAAAATATAATAAAGCCCCTAATATTAAATCTATATTCTGCCATGAGAAGAAGAGAAGGAAATAAAATATTACAGAACTGATTCAAGGCTTATTTATAGCCTTCCATGCAGCTCATTAATCCTAGAAACAAAAGAAAAAGGTAGCCACCCATGTTGTTTCCAAGTTGTAGTACGATTCTTTTGTTTTCTTTGTTGTCCTCATCTCATGGCCTAAAAAAGGTTGTATTTGGCCCCTTTTGCACATGGATAAGATGTATTAGGGCCTTCTCTTGATACTTGATTAGTACTTAAAAGTGCATTCTCATTAAGGCTTTATATCATCATATTGCACTTAAAGTATCATTAAATTCCATAACTTAAGCATGTTTTATAATAACAAGTCTGATAATATAAGATAACTTTAATTAATGGTAAATGCTCATTTTAAATGCAGGCATATCTCACAATTCAAAGGATTGATTGATGTGAGTAACTATTAAAAGTGAAAGGACAAAGAAAAGGCTAAGCTTATAAAAGAGATACTGGTTCAATTCAAACTAGAACACCATTCAGTCATTGGGTCATATCTGGAGCTATAGATCTTGGATTTCAGTCTGGTTTATATGGATAGAAAGCTAAGACATAGGCCTAAAACATTCATGAAGAGTCCAAGACTTAATTCTGCCATTTGGAGTCCAAATCTTAGCATCAAAAGAGAAGTCTGAAACTGTCCTGCAGCCCAGACACTGTTCAGTGTTCAGTCTATATCTCGGGTTCTAGAAGTCCAAATGAGCTCATTCTTCTTTTGGTGGAAAGTTGATACAGATTCCTACAACTTTCATGAGACCACTTTGCCAAATTATGATTGTGGCAATGTCATTTCATCCAGAAAACAAATCCATACATAAACCACCAAGTCCACTAAGTCATTAGTTGGCCACTAATTCAATAGTTAATTACCAAATGAATAGTTCTTTTTGGCCTATAAAAGGAGGCATTTGTCATATATTTAGGCATCTTGGTTTTCAGATCAAGATCATTTTCTTGCTTGCTCTCTCTCTTTGTAATGTTCAAGTTTTATTTCATGTTATATTTTCATTAATCTCTTGTTTATGCTTTTCATTTCCTTTACTACTCTTAGTTAACTTATATCATAATTATGTTCTTATCTTGTTTATTTATGTTCTTCTTCTTCATTATGTCTAGCTAAGTTAATTATGTCAAGGTAACAAGGTTTCACTAATGGTGTTATAATAAGTATAATATAAACTCAACATGGACTTCAATGCTTATATCCAAGAAAGTTTGCTATTAATATGTCTTATCATTTTTATCTTATCAATTCTTAATACCTTGCTTGTTAAATGGTTAATACTCCAATGGACCCTTCAATTCTGACTTGGTCGAAACCTTCAAAACCAATACATTCAATGCCTCTTTCAATGCCTTTATCTTGGACCGAGTCATTGGACCATTTGGAATATTTAATGGGTCTTCGCTGATGTTTCTGGGCTGGTCCACATCAACTACCCTCAAAACAAAATAATAAAGCAAAATAATCTTATCAAGAGAAGACTACCTTTGATATGAAAATTAAACGGATAACCTCACGAGGCAACTAACCTCGACATCAAATTTAAATTGGCTAACTTAAAAGGTGACCAAACTTGACAATAAATCTAAAGGGTTCAACTCAAGAGACAAACCAACCTCAACACAAAACTTAAATTATTTAACCTGAAAGGCAACCAATCTCGACATGAAACTTAAATGGTCCATCTCAAGAGGTGACGAACTTGGACAAAAAAACTTTAATGTTGCCTTTATTATATAGTTTAGTTTGACATAGATGAAAGATTCACCCAAAGATGTTCTGATTGCAGACTCAACTTGTTAATATTGAGTGCTTAATATTCTAATCCCTAGAAAGGAATATTGTTTTGGGTAATTCCAGGTTAAAGAAAAATAAAAGGTAAGAAGAGAGAAAGAAAAAATAAACTAATTGGAATGTGAAGAAAAGTTGTAAATAAAACAATAAGGAAAAAATAATGATACATTGCAATAAAGTTGTAGATTGCATAAAGAAATTGTGTATATGGAGTTGACCATCTTTTCTAATAACTAGATGACTTATTTAAATTATTACAAAGTCTGAATCTTACACGAACAATAATTCCTAACTCTATACAAATTATTCGTAGCATATATCAATAGCTTACAACAAGAATACTAATATAATTTATATTTCTATAAGCACCTCTCTTTCTCGACAATAACGTATTTCCACACTAATTTGTAATTTCTTCTAGTATAATATGTTATAGACCCTTATTTAGAGTAGGACTTGATCTTCTAGTCAATCATAAGAACCCTTATTTTTATGGTCGGTTGTTTTTTTCTTGATCAATCAAGTGTTTATCACTCTTGGATGATCATGACTCTTAGTTTCCTTGATCGATCTTTTTCTATCTTTCTTGGTCGATTTGGACTTTTTATATACCTAGTTAATTTCACTATTAATGATCAATTTTAACTTTTCTTTCTTTGATTGGTCATGAACAAGTACTAGTTTTATATAGTCGACACATAAATGTTTATTTTTAGTGTAAACACTGTGAAAGTTGCTCAAAACCATGAAAGTCCAAGCAACTCAATTGGCAAGGCTTAGATTTTAAAATTATTTGTTTAACTTTTCATACTTTCGAGATATTGAAATAAGAGTAAAAAATTTAGCACCCTAAAATTTCTAATGTTTTATCATGGTTGTCCAGGTATTGTTTTCAACAAAATACTATAAAACCAACTCATATAACATATGTTCATCAATCAAGTTAAAACACAAGAATAATATTGGTACAATATATATTATCTTGATTTCCTCTTCTTGAATCTATTCTAGATTTTAACCAAACTCCAAAACTCTTTGGACTTGAAAAGTTCAAACAAAGGTATCTTAAAAAATAATTTATGCATCTATTAGAAGTTTATTTCACCTCTAAGCTATCTTATGGATTGTTTTAAATTAAAATAAATGGCTAATAAATAATAATAACAATTTTACAAAAATCAACCACAACAAGAAACAAAATAAAAGAAATATAACCACTTAAATAAAACTTTGACCACTTGTCAATTAAGTACACTAACTTTAAGGATCAAACCAACTTCTTATGTTTAATAAAATTATCAAATTCTCGCCTAGGGGTTAGCAAAAAAACTAAAAAAAATTATTAAACTAAGAAAACCAAAAAAATTAACAAAAAATAAGAAAAAATACTGATAAAAACAATTAGAAAATTGAAAAAAATTGGTTCGGTTCAGTTTTGGTTTCAGAAACCTGAAACCAATTGAACGAGATCAAATTGGACCGATTCAACAAAAAAATTACAAATATTGTTAAGTTAACAAGAGAATAAATAGGCAATTGTAAGCAAACTCTAAAATTAAAAACACTCTCAGAGATCACAGTTGCATGCCTCTTCCCATGCCCCTTCTCCTCCTTGCCTTTTCTTTATCGATCTCCTTCACCACAGCCGGCCGCCCGCGGG
>Ga0307515_10003721_pt1 | contig 32003 bp, 23 predicted proteins | sample 17_EM_MG_FD_194513 | JGI IMG/M metagenome (GOLD analysis project Ga0307515, IMG submission 194513) | Populus trichocarpa ectomycorrhiza microbial communities from riparian zone in the Pacific Northwest, United States - 17_EM | ecosystem: Host-associated > Plants > Roots > Unclassified | place...
TACGCCACGTCGCAAAATCTTACACTTGATGAACTTTAGCCCCGTGCGCGCACACCTAATAAGCTTTTAATACAAAATTCTTTAAAATTATCGTGATTAATATATTAAAGCTACACATCATCATATAATATTGCAACCATACCCTATCTTTGGCGTATTTAAGATCGTGCAAATCTTAGCATCAAAAATAGCTAATAATACATAAGCATCCCAAAGTGCGCAAAGATATATTTAGGATAGATCAACAATATATCCAGGATATAATCCAGGTACCCTTACGCACTTACCTATCTCGGGTAGTTCTTCTATACTACTGCCAACAGAAGAAACTCAGCCTTTAATTAAAGACTTAGAACAATTACGGGAGGACTTCTTCTATAAAGGGCAACGGGTGCAGGAGGAACGCACATATGTGAACATTAAAGACGGTAATCAGGATATATCCGGCTTATATCGGGAGTACCACCAAGATATTTAATCCCAAATACCCATACTACAACGATCTGCCAACGCCTCTTCTTTAACAATAGTAGTAAGTAGAATTATATAACGCGAGCTATATATAATATATAAACTAATTATCTCTATAATATAGCCAGGCTTAATATTAATTACACAAACTGGATCGCTTGCAGTAGAAAGACTTATATTTAGTTAAGAGATACTAGAATATCCTATATCCTCTAAGCACGGGATTAGATATATTATAGATTTGTCTAGCCTACAGCTGAATAATAAGAATATTATAAAGATATACGAAAATATAAGACACTATATCCTAGATAGATCCTATATATAACTTGGTTCTAATATAGATAGATGCAATACTTATGTATATTAAAAAACAAAATAAGTATAACATGCCCTCTTCTTAGCCTCCAAAAGTGTTTTAGAAAACAGATACCCTATTTAGGCATGTTTTGTTGCGAATATTTAGACCCTTAACTACAAAACTTTCATCACAAGCAAATTACAGTGGAGGACTAGGAAAGAATACGTAAATTGCAAAAAAAAGTATAATATATCTATAATATTATGCTACTATATCTAAGTTATAATATAGACATCGCGAACTCTTATACACTTCCTTGGCAATTTAATAGAATCAAATCAAGATAATATTAAACGAAGAGACACGAATACGTAAGATATTTATTTATATTATCTATTTTTATTAATATATATATAGGCTTTATAATAGTATTTGTTATACATTTTAGTATTAGATTGCCTATATAGAGCAGAGTGCTAGTTGCAAGCTATATCTTTATATTATAAAGTATACGGTTAGTGTCTAATAAATCCTAAATATATTACTACTATAACTAAGCTATAACTAGTCACTTATAGATAGACCCATGGCAAGTATATACTATACTAAGGGAAGTTAAACACAGAACCATAAAAAACACTACCAAAAGTCTCTTTCTTCAGTTTCAAGATACTTATTAAAGTATTTAAGAGATTTACTTAACTAAGGCTATTAGGGTACCCCAGAAACCTATGCAGCGGTAGAGCACAGGAAGAAAAAATCAGATAATTACGGTAAGTTATTATAATATGTATATAACTATAATATAACTATAATATAACACTAATATATCTAGGTTGTAACCACGCCCAAGGGCCTAAAAAATAGGTACTAGCCCTATATAACGTGGAGTTCAATTATATATAGCTAGATAATATTAAGAATTGCCCTTATATTATTTTAACTTCTTACAGCAAACATACGCATCCTCCAGCGCCTCCGTCAAAGGTTCCAATACAGCTTATTAAAGAACTTTAACAACAAATCCAGCAACAGTCGGGGCCAGGGCTTACTCTAAGTATATTATATCTAAGCTATATTAATGCTCTATCCTTACTCTATTAGGCTCTTTTATATACAGCCCTTTAATAAAAGAGTTTTACGAAAAATATAATATCACTAGCCTTCTAAGCCTTTATCAAAGCCTAGCAAATCTTAACAAGATTCGATACATAATTAAAAAGCAATAGCTTTTATCATTTCCACAAGGTTAAGATATATAAGGGGTAATATTTAAAAAGCATCTATATTATAAAACTGGTCCTAGATATATATAAGATATATTCCACGAAAATAGTAAGCTAATAATTATATGCTTTTAAAAAGGCCAGGTAGAAATACTATCAACGTTAAAAACGTTTAAAATTAATATATTGTTTAAACGAGTTAGTATAGCTGGGCTAGATGAGGTTGTAATTGCTGTAAATGTCTCTAGAATTAATAAAGGTATTATATAACCTAGTTATATCACGGTTATATCTTTATTCTAATAAGGCTATAGTTATTACACTAATAAGAGTTTTTATAAACCAAGCTATGGGCCAATCAGCAAAGATATATTAATAACTTTTCTATACTATATTCCGCTTATATAAGAATTGCGGCTATCTAACTTATTGGAGTTATATCCATAAACGTGGATTTTATGCAGCTCTTATAGATATAAATAGGGCGCAGGCAAAAGGTATTTTATAATGCGTATATGTTAAAGATATTACTAAAATATATTAGGGCTTGGCCTTTACCTAATAGATATTAACCCCTCGCAGACCTAGTAGGGCTATATAAAGTCTATAATTATATATTGCCAAATCCACATTCTTCGCGGTATTTATTAGGTTATTAGAGCCGGAAATATGGGCCAAGATAGTGTTGGGCAATATATAGCTTTAATTATAGAGGCTATAAGCCGCAAGCAATACTATGAAATTTTAGACGCGATTAAAGGTATAGAGATATTATATCCCTAATTAATCTATACTATATCCATATTCTAATATTTACGGTTATAGAAAAGTACAGCAATAACTATAAAATCGTAAACTGGTATCAATATAAGCGATATATATATATTGCATCTGGAATAAATCCATATTATAGTAAAATAGACAGTAATATATTCTCTATAATTGTAAAGAATATAAACGCTATTAAATGCTCCCATTTTTAAGCGAATAATCTTGGGCGTTAATTAAGCCTTTTAGCTGCTATTTTAATGTTAGTATATCTTATATATCCGTAATATAGTATTATAATAACGATTATAGTGGACAAAGAATTAATATTTTTAATTTTAAAGCGTGGAAGGCGTATTATCAGCATAGGATTTTATATACATCGCGAACTATATCTGTTACCGAAAGAATAGCTCTAGCAGAGAAGCGTAAATATATAGATTTATTATAGCTCTAATGTGGATATATCGCTAATATAATCTGCCATAGTTCTACAAGTTTTAAAAGAGCTAGAAAAATTAAGAAAACAGGCCCGTACTGGCAAAGGAAAAGCTAATGCTATATCTATAAGTATTAAAGAGGATAAAGATTTTAATTTTAATGATGTTATATTAGATATATTATCTTCCGGAACTAGTATACGCCTATAGTCGCAATCACGAAGTTCATAAGGCGCACGATTAAAATCTTACTTATAATCTCTTACCTCTATTCGCTCCGGTATATTATATTCTAGATCTTACCAAATTCTATAAAGCTAATATTTTTTAGTTTCCTCTATTATAACATTAAATGATAGTTAGGTTTCGCTCTCTCCTAGGCCTATTTCACCGTTGGGTAGGATTATTTAGATATATCCTTAATATATCCAGCTTATAAGCTAACTATATCTAGGACATAAGAGTAGCTCCTAGTCTTTACTTCGCACAACTGTTACTCAATAAGCTTAATTCTTACAATAGTTAACGCTATAGCAATCCCAATTAAATATTTATAAGTAAGAAGCCCAGGTTTTACGTATAGAAGCTAAAGCAAAAGCAATTGAACTACAAAATTGAAAGATGGAATTGAAGCTTAGAAAATTAGAATAAGAACTTAGTTAGTATAAACTTCTATATTTATAAGCATAAAGGGCGGAGGTTATATTAAGGTAATTACCTAGATATAAAGACATTATAATGTCTAAGAGAAAGCCTAACCGCAATACTCCGCGCTATACTCCATGCTCCGCGTAATGTTCTATGCCTATAATATAACCAGGATCTAACCGGCATGCATCTAAGATGTATAAACGCCTTAACCTAATTAATCCACACGGCGTAGTCCTCCTTAGTATTAAACGTCTCCCCATTATTAAAGTCATCTGCAATCTCTGGCAGCGTTGCATTAGGTGAAACGAAGTTCTATTTACAGTTAGATTATAGATATATTAGTAATATAATTAAAGAATATAAGCATACCTTATTAAACTAGATATATATAGCCTAGTTAGATAAGCATGCTATTTACGTTAGATCTAAGATATAACAGAAATATAACTAGCAAACTTACTCTTGCTATTAATCCTACATAAAGAATATTTCTGCTTATTTGACTTGCCAATAACCTTAAACATTGCGGTGCGGTCAGGCTATATTAAGGTTAGATTATGGTTATATTATAATTAAAACTGCATAAACTTACCTTGCCCTTAGGGGTTAATGGGATTCTAGAACGGAATATAATACGCGTCTGCTAAACTGGCTCCTCTATAATCTGGTTAGATCTATAATATAATAAGATTATAAATAATAATATACCCAAATCTGCTGAAGTTGCTTTGCATTTTCTACGACCTTTGGCCGTTAAGGGTGCATTTTTAGTTAGGGGGGCTAAAATATATTAGTAATATATCCTAGATAGAAGAACAATAGTTTATACCATTATAATATATTCCAGCCTTTCTCACTGCTTCACTAACAGGGTATATAACCTACAGTTCCTCTTTAGTATAAATAGCTCTACAAAGTGTCTTCTAAGCCGCTAAAATAGGTTAGATCTAGGATATAATATAGATATATAGATAAATATACTATCTAAGTTATCTAATTCCAGTTCTTTTTGACCTCTAGGCTTTACACTCCTAATTATATAGCCTCCGCCTTTCTTTATTTTAAGGTTAGAAGGAGGTTATAATATAGATACATTTAGGATCTTATAGGAAAATGCGACTTAATATGCTTGATTAATCCTCCACAACTATTTACGAATTTTTTTTCCCGATTATAAACAGTGTGCTTAGCATCTAAATCCTATTATAGTTAGATTTAGGATATAACAAAGATATATAGCACTTATAACTTATAGTTTTCCTAATAGTATAATCCCATCTACAGAAAATCTCCTCTAGCAGAATATAAACGAGGAAATGTTTACCGCGGGGCTATATTTAGGTTACATCTTGGATATAAGCTAGATATATGCTAGATATTACCTTAATATAAAAGAACGGAATTTACCCTAGGCGCTTGTTAAGTCTAAGGTACTATGCCTTAGTATATTGACTGGGGGCACCAGAAATGCGCCTCTTTATAGTATTTAGCTAAAGAGCAGCATTACAAGTGCCAGAACCCTCGCCCTTACTACTATCCAAGTCTGGATTAGAATATGCCTTAGAAGCTACTACCCTATTCGCTGGAGTGCCATATATAGCTATTATAGTGGCGTCTGCATCTTGGATAGAGCTGCCAAGGCTACTAAGGACTTCGTCGATAATCTATTAAGGTTAGATTATAGATATAACGTAGTTTTGTCTAAAATATAACTTATATCTTATGCGACCTCCATCCCACTAAAAGCATTTACCTACCCATTTTGGAGAAAATTCTTAGTTTGTATCCTAATTAGATTCTTCTTATAACTACCAGAAGTTACATTACCTCATTGCGAAATTGCGTATTTGGACTATTAAGTGGTGTCTATTCCATGTTAGATTATAGATATAACCTAGATATATACATGCGCCGCTTATATGAGAGTCATCGCGGCTATTCTCTGGGGGCTAAAAGGGATTCGGCGGCAACTAATATAGTTTAGTTAGATTAAGATAATAATGTGGATAAAATATTAATAAAATACCTCTCCTGCTTTAGATTGCTGGTTCTCTAGGGTTTATAGCTATATTAGATCCTTAATAAAACCTTAATATAACCTTAGTATAACCTCCTAAAACTCACCTCGTCTATATTATTACTTAGCTCTTTTAAAATCATGATAAATGGTATAAAGTATTTAATTGAAACTCTTAAACAGCTCTATTGATGTTATAATCGAAATGTATTGCTGTTATATTAACTCTGAACGTGATATAATAAGAGTTGAATTGTGTACCAAGTGAGGCTGTGTCGGCGTCAGATTATCAACACTAGCCGAGGTTTTAGCGCCTTGGCGAGCACTAACGGAGCTTTTGGCAACACTGGCCGAGCCGTATGCTCCGCTGAGGTAAGGCAGGACCATCCCACAGAACCAGATTACTTAGCAATTAGTAAGCTCGCACGGACCACTATCGTCAGCGCGTAAACAACTTTTGAATAATAAAGCACTATCTACATGTGTAATACTCCAATATTTAACCGTCTATTTCAATAGGGTCCTTTCCCTTTTTATTACTACGCGTGCGCTTAGCCTTAGGGGACCTAATAGCAAGTACGCTAGCTTTATAAGCCTCATACGCGTCTACAAAAGCCCCCTATTATAGTCGCTTTAATTTTAACGGAATGCCAACCTCTTTTAGCTTAGGATTACTAGGACCTTTATTAGTATCACCTAAGATTAATATAAAATTACTATAAGCTAATTAAGTGTAGGTCCTTTAAGCTCTAGTACGCGCCGCTCTACCAGATTAATGGAGCAAGAGAGGTAGCAGCTTTTAATAATTATTAGGTACTAAATGGGTCGCAATAGGCTCCTTCTTACCAATATTTTGGTAAGGATCGTCTAATATAGTACCTTAGAGTACTTCCGCATTATTAAGCCACAAGTTATTATCCTCCTCCGTTTCTAAAATAACTACCTTATCCTCCAACCCCCCTAAAACTTCGTTATATAGCACCAACGGCTTATTAAACGGTTGCTGCTTATCCTCCTTATCCTCCTTAATATCCTTATCTACTTCGTCGGCTGGTTCTTTGTTTTAGATTAGAAAGTGGCTAAAATCTATACTACCGCTTAATTAAGCAGGTATATACTTCCGGGCCTCCTCCTATCTTTCCTTTTAGAACTCTTATACAGCGACATTAGCAGCGCGTTTAGCAATCTTAGCGCTTATTTTGCCGCGCTAGTTAGCCTTACCGTGCTTCTTTTTAGGTAGTAGCTGCTAGCAAGCCTTTAGAGGAACCTTAAATGGAGCGCCCTTGGGTAGCAATTGAAGCTCTACCTATCTACTTAAAATAGCCATTTAAGCTACCTTAAAGTCTTCAAATTTATTAGTAAACTCGCCTATTTCTTTAGCAAGAAGGTCCTTAATAATATTAAGGAGGCAGAGAACTAATAGCTAGATCCTAGTAAGAGCTTCCGGGTGCTCTAATAGAGGGTCACCTTAAAACGCTATATCCTCAATATATCGCGGTTGCCAATCTAGAGCAGCAATTAGCTTTATCGCGATATACTAGCAAGGATGGATTAAAGCCGGCGATATAGGAAGCCTTTATATTAAGCACTAAATAAGTATATAGCGGCAGGGGAGGCCATATTAGTAGGGGTTCTTATAGTCGCAGTCGCCCTAATTCCACTCCCAATCAGCCCACTCTTGCTTCTCCTTATTTATTAAAGCTTTCGCGCCACATATAGAGTTAAAGATTCGCTTAAGCGCGTAGTGTGTTACTATACCGTTAATCTAGGTAAAGTAGTACTAAAAGAGATCTAGGGTAATAATTCGGGGGAGGGACGTTTCGGACGTATATTTGGATTTAATTAATTCCTTACACAATATCAAAATCCACCTCTTTAGCTCAATTATAGTATCCTTAAGGCTTAATTAATAATTAGTAAAGCATTTTAATCCTCCGTTAATACCCTCGCCTTATTAGCTTACCGCTATACCTAAATTTAGAAGGTATCTAGTAAGGGAGTAAGCAGTCGGTTAAGAAAGAGTTAACATTAAAATAAGGTTTTTAAGCTAGAGGGTAGGATGCTTAAAGGCATCTTAGAAATAAGCTTTACTATAGGCCGGCCTATAGTAAAACTTATTTCTAGAATACCTCTAAGCATCCTGCTCCCTAGCTTAAAATAAAACTTACTTAATATAGCAGGTAATCATCTAGCTCTCCTTTTTAATGTACATGGTCTAAAACTATACCTTATTATACAGGTATAGCTTATCTAGGACTGCCTTTTAATTAACTTTAAGCTCTACTACCGTTTTAAATTTTAGGTAGGGCTAAAATAGTTCCTTTACTACCTTCCTCTCTTCCGCTAAGTAGCCATACGGCCTCTTAGCCTTTATCTAAATCCCCTTATTAATCCGCTTCTTTATTACCTTTACGGCGTGCCACTAGCAGTACTAAAAAACAACTGTAATTAACTGCCCTACTAATAAGGCGGCTGCAAGGCCCTTACCAAAATTGGCGATAATAACTTTAGGTGGCCGTTTCCAAAGCTTCTGCTAAGCAGACTTTAGTAAAAAGGTCCAATCTAGCTAAGACTCGCTCTTAATAAACAACTGCATTACCGGAAAAGAGGACCCCGTATTAGTAACACTAGTAATAATAGCCAATAAGAGCTTAGATCGATTAGTATTAAATATAGCATCTATTTAGCAGCCAAAGTTAGTAATAAACCTTTATGCTAAATCTACCTAAATAGGAAGCCAGAACATAAGCTGTTAGAGACTCTGGGCAATTAGATAACCTAATTCTAGATCAATTATATAGGTATATTGAGACCGGTACTCAAATCTATACTAGTAGAGAAGCAGCTTAAGCGCGCCGAGCGCTCGCGGCTAACCCTCAGCTCCACTAGGAAGGCCGCTTAACAATTACATTAAGGTATAGTATTTCTTCTTGCTTATATATAGCTCCCGGGCAGAAAGCTAACGCTACGCAGTAAGGTAGGTCTCTTATATTGCCCTAAGAGTATAGGCTTCTGCGGCTGCCTCTTTAGCCTCTAGTAGTTAATCCTAGTAGCTAATATAAGTAAGAGGATTAGCAACAAAGTCGTGCATAGGGGCCTCTGGATTGTCTAGATCGGCATACTTAGCGCAGGTAAAAGTTACCACCCACCTATATACTAAGCCTATATACTTAACAAGCTATTTCTAGGCCACCCAAATACTCCAGCCGCACCTCATCTAATGCACCTTAGTGGCCTCTCGCTAACAGTTACTATTTTCACCGCGAAAGTTATCTAGTTTACGGTAGTTTCGGGTATACTCGCTATAGTGCTTATAGACGAAAATAGTGCGCGGCCGTAAAGTGTCTAGGCTAGATACTAACAATTTAATAATAAAGAAACCTTTAGAGAATGTATAGTCCTAATATCAATTAAACGCGGCGTTAGGATCCTTAAAGATCTCACCATTATATAGCTCTAGAAGGTGGTAAGCGGGCATAGAGTTAACCACCTTTTTTACTACCAGAGCTAGGTCCGGGTATAAACGGTAGTTCGGCTGCTACTCTAGATACTTAATTTTAACTTCTAGTAACGGCAATTAAAGCTATAGTGGAAGAGAACTCGCAGTATAGTGTTCCGAGGCAGCGGAAGCAGCCCAACATTTACGGCAGGTAGGGGGTAGTATTCTAGGTAGTAGTAGAGTAGGGAAAGGCTTCTCCGTAGAAGCCTATATATTTGCTTAAGACGCTGCCAGACAGTTCTATATTGTAAACCAGGGCCTGCGGAGCTACAAAGGACCTTGAGTAACCTTATACAAAGGAGTAGGGACGGCTTAACGAGGTGGTGGTGTATTAAAGAGCTTAATTAGATTACTCTATTAGTCGCCAAGTTTTTAAAAAAGGGCAGCAGAAGGAGCACCCGAGGGAGCATCCACAGTAGCAATAGCTAGGCGGGCCCACCTGGTCTATAGGAGCTTATTAAGGTTAGGAAGGGACGAATCAATATTAAACAAAGAGCTATCGGCTATATTATATAGTAGGAAGTCAATATAGGCTTAGAAGGGGTATATTTAGTATATAATAATCCTTAGAAATTAACTATTCTACACTCCGACTTCGGCCTTTAATTTTTTACCCTATACCAAGATATTCTTTATAAGCTATTTAAGGGTTATTATAAGCACACTAGACTGTCGATCTATTACCTTAAATAAGCATATATACTCTATAGTTGGTGGAATATTAAGTTATTTAGATTATGGTAAACGCTAGCTTTTTTGAAGTTGTTTATGCGCTGGCGATAGTGGTCCGTGCGAGCTTACTAATTGCTAAGTAATCTGGTTCTGTGGGATGGTCCTGCCCTGAGACTGCCCGCCGTTCAGGCCAACGTCGCCTCCGTTATATGCTCGTATAACAAAGTGAATAGTACTTATGCGTGCGAGAACGACAAACTCATGAATGGCCTTTTGAAGAATGGACTAGATTTCCAGGGTCATGTCATGAGCGATTGGAATGCTCAACATAGGACTTCTGTATGTGCAAATGGCGGCTCGGATATGACGATGCCTGGCAGCGACTTCGATAAAGGCACGATCCTCTGGGGTCCGCAACTCACAAGCGCTATCAGCAGCGGCGCGGTGGCACAGTCCCGGGTTGATGATATGGTTAGACGGATTCTTGCTGCGTGGTACCTTGTCGGCCAAGATAATGGTTACCCCACAGCATCACTCAATTTATGGAAGATCGAGACTCATGGCGTTTAAGGAACGCACAAACCCGTTGCTAGAGCTATCGTTTGTGATGGTATTGTCTTGCTCAAGAACACGAACACGAACAACGCCTTGCCATTGAAGAAGCCTACAAAGTCTGGCAATCATCGGACAAGACGCCATTCAGGACCCATCTGGAATCAATTCATATGCTGATCGTGCTTCCGATAACGGTACCTTAGCCTTGGGCTGGGGGTCAGGAACCGCAGAATTCCCTGTGGGATTGCCTTTTTATTCTTCGTCAAATTCTGACTGACCAAACCCTAGTACCTCGTTGCCCCTCTCGATGCCATCAAAACCCAGGCCTCAGCCGACGGCACAACCCTCAAAACGTCCACCACCAACTCAGCCGGCTCTGCCACGGCGGCCGCCTCACCTGCAGCCACCGCCATCGTCTTCATCAACTCGGACTCAGGCGAGGGCTACATCACCGTCGAAGGCAATGCCGGGGACCGCAACAACTTAGACCCCTGGCACAGTGGAAATAGCCTCGTGACCGCTGTCGCGAATGTTAACAAGAACACCATCATCGTTGTACACAGCGTCAGCCCCGTAATTCTGGAAAATATTCTCGCGCAGCCAAACGTCGTAACTATTGTCTGGGCCGGCATACCTGGGCAGGAGAGCGGGAACGGGTTGGTCGACGTGCTGTATAGCTCTACCGCCCCGAGCGGGAAACTGCCGTGTTATTGGGATGTGGGGAGGTAGTAGTGGGTTGTGCCGAGTGGGAGCTTTAGCATTATGGTTGGAGCGAGCTCGAGGGATCTGAGGTTGAACGGGACGTTGACTGTTTAGAAATAATTGGGGAAATTTGAAGGGCAGCTATGGAAATCCGTATGGACGAATGACCATAGGGAATGGCAGACAGAACTAGAAAAAATTTGCCAACATCTTCCTACTGAACAAGCAGTCGTAAACAAGCAGTCATAGGCAAGCACTAGAATTTACTGGTACTATTAAGTGAGAAGTTCTTTGATAAATCGCCACCGTCTTCGGATATTTCTAGTGGAATATCCGAAAATGTTACGGTTAGCATTTAGCAATCCTTTTAGGTATTCCGAATTGAGGGACAGGGGCCTCTTTCTGAGCGTATGCATGCCTCCGGTAGCCCTGGAGTCTGGATCGCCGTGAATAAAAGCCGCTATATACGAAAGGAAACGGGATGCTTATCATGCGATTTGACGTTATCGGTGTTACACATTTCACAACAGCTCGTACACTGGTGTTTGAGAATCTACTACAAGGCTACGAGAGTATGTTGATATGATTCAGTCATTTCACATGCGTACTTTGTGAGACAATTCCCCGCAGGTCGGCATTCCGTTGCTGACGAAGATTTTAAAGTTCAGGAGAGCTGATTGGATGAGGGAAGTGCGGAGAAGAATTGGGTCTTTTCTATTCTGAGCCTTACCGACATGATGCTGGACGAGAAGACTCGATGCACATAACTACAGTACCACATTTCTGTGTTCTGAGAAGTAGTGTCTGCACGACAATGAGTGGTAGGGTAGTATCAGAAGAAAATAAGAGCAGCTCGGCTTTAGTCCGCCCAAACGCGTCTCGTAGCCGGCAAAGACGCCCTCAACTCTTTATTTTTTGTTGCCATCCATTTTGCAGGGAAGAGAGATGCAGGCGGATTGTCCAGTCAGACAGGAGAATTAAAGGAGCGGGCCAGCTAGCAGGGCGAAAAGATGCAGCGATGCGTGCGACTGAAGAATTCTCACAGCCATCCATCGTCATCTAGCTCACTAAGCCCTATCCGGCTCTAGGCGCGCAAACAATGAAAGACCCCACCGTCACCTTGCCTTGAGACGCCTCCTCTAACAAAAACCATCAACCACCGCACGCTCTCCCACTGCCGACCACCCTCATAAGTAGAGCTTTTGCTCCCTCCTCCGTGACTTCATCTGAAGTTCGACATATCGCGCTTATGCGTGCTGTTCAGACCGTCTTCACTTCCCAGGTATGTGACAGTGACAGTTAGCTTCAAATAATGCTTCCTTATCTACCCCGAGCGCACACCGTTGATCAACCACGCCCCTCCGTCACGGTGCTGCTGCTCCGCAATTGTGATGCATTTCCCTTCAAACTTTTTTCCACATACTCTACATCATGGCTAATTGTATACAATAGGACTATATCTCAGGTATGCCCTTCTTCGACCAAAACCAGCTTCTCACTGTCTCGGCTCACACCACTAACTCTCCTCCTAGACCACCTGTGGAAGGCGTCAGTAAACTGAAAGCCTTGCAAGCCCGACTTGAAACAAATTACTACAATCACATATACCTATCCTCAACATGTTCTCTCAACTTTTCAAGCCTTCCACCTCGAGGTCTGCGAGTGTTCTGGGACAAGCGACAAAGGCCCGTACACAGGCTCGATTCCTGGCCACCTTCCAACACAACACTCCCCGACAAGCGCCAGCAAACACGCGTCGGGCTACTCCGGTTTCTCTTGAACGAGCTACATTCACGATCAAGGTATGTAAACATTGACCTTCGAGCTATTCTTACCTTACACATCACTCACCGCTACCTTCAGAATGGACCAATCTTTTCTGGCAAGTCTTTTGGTGCGAAGTCCAACATCTCTGGCGAAGCTGTGTTCACTACCTCCCTGGTTGGATATCCCGAGTCCATGACCGATCCGTCCTACCGTGGTCAGATTTTAGTTTTCACACAACCCCTCATTGGCAACTATGGTGTCCCATCTTCTGCCCGTGACGAGCATGGCTTGCTCAGATATTTTGAATCCCCACATCTCCAAGCTGCAGGTATCGTAGTCCAGGACTACGCCATGCAGCACAGCCATTGGACCGCTGTCGAGAGTTTAAGCGAGTGGTGTGCCCGAGAAGGCGTGCCAGCCATTTCTGGGGTTGACACCCGAGAGATTGTCACTTACCTCAGAGAGCAAGGTTCCTCCTTGGCCCGCATCACCATCGGAGAAGAGTATGATGCCGACGAAGATGAAGCGTTCGTCGACCCGGAAACCATCAACCTTGTCCGACGAGTTAGCACCAAAGCGCCCTTCCACGTCAGCTCCTCTCTCGGTGATATGCACGTTGCTTTGATCGATTGTGGCGTCAAAGAGAATATTCTACGGAGTCTTGTCTCCCGTGGTGCTAGCGTAACTGCTTTCCCTTACGACTACCCGATCCACAAAGTCGCCCACCATTTCGACGGTGTCTTCATCTCCAATGGACCAGGTGATCCAACTCACTGCCAAGCTGCAGTCTACAACCTCCGCAAATTGATGGAGTCATCCCAGATCCCCATCATGGGCATTTGCATGGGCCATCAACTGCTAGCATTGGCGTCCGGTGCCAGGACAATCAAGCTTAAGTATGGCAACCGCGCGCACAACATTCCAGCCCTTGACCTCACTTCTGGGAAATGCCATATCACATCCCAAAACCACGGTTATGCAGTTGACCCCACAACTCTTCCCGAGGACTGGAGGGAGTATTTCACCAACCTCAACGACCAATCCAACGAAGGCTTGATCCACAACTCGCGGCCCATTTTCAGCGCCCAATTCCACCCGGAAGCCAAGGGCGGCCCCCTTGACTCTGCCTATCTCTTCGACAAGTACATTGAGAGCGTCCAGAAGTACAAGCACCACCAGGCCATGTTCTCGGAGCGCGACAATAAGCCTAGCCCGCTCCTCGTCGACCTCCTGAGCAAGGAGCGTGTGGGCGTTCACCCAAGCATGGTCGAGTTCGAGGACCACGCCGTCGGCAAGATCGAGCCGGAACCCTTCGTCAGCACGCAGGCTGTGCAGCAGCCTATTGCCGCTGCGGCATGAGAACGAAGCTTGGAGATTATGAAATTGAAACTATGTTGATTCGCGCTCACGGTGAGCTACTGGGGAAAAGTGATATCTGATTCTTGATGGACGATTGAGGGAGTTCAAAGGGATCTTTGCGCATGTTTTGCTTGTCTTTGCTTTCTTGATTGAATTTTAGTGGATCTGAATGGAAATCGAATCATACGTCCGTCTATTCTGTGAATATTGTAGCGAAGTCTGGATTTGATGCAAACAAACCTTGCTAATGTTCAAAATAAGCCTTCGACACTAAACAGATATCAATACGCTTCAAATGCAAGTCTTGTTTCAAACCGCAAGCGATGTGAGACGAACATCATGGCGCTCCAAGAGCTAGATTTTTCCATTGTTTTCTTTTACGCTGCTGAAGTGGTATTAGTTTGTTAGATGTGCCAGCTTTTCTCTTATACCCAAACCTTTCAATCCAACCCATGCAATATCAATACCCAGACCCAAACCCAAACCCATTTGCCGAACTACTCCAAAGATGCACATTAACCCGCCGGCCGACCATTCCCCAGCCTGAAGTCATACTTCCGCGCAACGAACACATAACCACGCACTACTTTCCCCGCTATCTCCATTCCTAAGCGGAAACCTCACCTACCCCTCCACCTCCCTCGTCCGCCCCTATCCCTGTCTCTATTCCTCTCTCTATCCCTATCCCTATCCCTCTCTCCACCCCCGAACCCGCCGCCTCGCCACGAATCCCCACCCCCCCTCATCCTCCCACCTCCCCTCACACCCGCACCTCCATCCTCCCTCTCCCTCTCCCTCCTAGCCTCAGCACCCGCACCTCCTCTACCCCCAAAATCCGGCCCCACATCCACAATCCTGTCGCCCTCAAACCCAAACCTGCGCAACTCATCCGCCCCCCCGCCGCGGCCACGGCCCCTGCCCCTAGCACCGCTCCCTCCATTCCCATCCGCCCGCCAATCCCGCGCCGTAGCCGCGCTCAGCGCCTCAAGCCGGCGCGCCGCAAGCGCCGCGTCGACGGGCAGGAAGTAGAGTTTCGGCTTGGCGGTCGTGCTGCGGAAGAGCGTGTCGAGGGTCGCGAAGGACTTGTCGGCAGCGGCGCTGCGCTTAGTTGTAGCCGTGCCTGAACCCGGACCCGCGGCGTCGTCATCATCGCCGCGAACCGCGGTGGTGTAGCGGGTCGTAGCGCCACCACCACCACCGGCGGCGATAGACGACGACGAAGAAGCCGCAAATCGCCGACCCTCGCGCGGACCCAGCGGCGCGCCCGCAACGCCCGGCGCCGCACCCGCGAGCAGCGCCGCGCGCGCGGGGTTGAGCATCGCATACCCACCACCACCCCTCGCACCGACCTCTTGGAACACAGCCCGCACGCCCTCCGGCGCGTCGACGTACACAACCTCCCAGCGCCTCCCCCCTCCCCCGCCCCCGCTGCGCCGCCCCCCACCACCCTCCCGCGCCCCGTCCTCCTCCCGCTCAATCCACGCCTCGACGCGCTCTTCTGGCACGAAGTCGACCCACAGTGGGCGGCGGTCGCGCTCCAGTGGCCAGACGGCATCGTGGAGCGCGGCGCGCACGCGAGCGGCGGCGGTGGTGGTGGCGAAGAGGGCGAGGGCGTGCGTGCGGATCGGGTCGAGGTAGAAGAGCGTTAGAATGTTGCTGTCCGGGGGGGATGCTGGAGGGGAGGCGAGGGCGATGAGGTGGGTGCGGAGGGCGGATGGCTGGAGCGGGCGCATGAAGTTGCGAATGTAGAGCGCCGGGGTGGCGGGGTGGAGGGAGGGCGGGATGGGGCGGTCGTCCGGGGTTTCGGGGGCGGTGGCGGTGGTAGTAGTGGGGGTGGGGTGGAAGAGGGATTTGTAGCGTGCGTCTTTGGTGTCTTTTTCCCTTGCGGGGTGGGTTCTGGGCGGGGTGGAGGATGGTTTGGATGGTAGTGCTGGCTCGGTAGGCGTGTCGGTGGGAGCGGCTTCAGGGGCTGGCGGGTTGTCTTCGTTCGTTGCTGCTGTAGCATCCCGCTGAGCCTCCTCCGGTATTGATACCCCATTCGCCTGTTTCTTATCCTCTATAGCTAAGTTCATGGCATCCGCAGCCTTGTCTTCCATGACTACGTCTTCACCAACATAGTCCTCCTTCAAATGTACTACATCGGTGAGCTCCTCGCTCTGTCGCAATTTCTTGCTTTTGATATCCTGTGTTTGCACATCAGGCGTCTCGCTTCGCCTCTTCCTCTTCCTAGTATCCGCTTCCAGTTCCTCTGAATTCAACCGTGAGACCTCCACTGAGGTATCTGCTTCTACAATGGTCGGCAAGGGCTCGGTCGCTTCCACAGTCTGTGCCTCATGCTCGGTGTGCGGTTGTGTATCAGGGTTGGTAGAGATGCTTGGCTGCGTTGACTGGGTTTCTTTTGACAACACGGCCGGTTGCGAAACGGAGGCCGAGGCATCGGGTGCAGATTGAGATTGGGTAGAGGCAGGTAGAGTGGCAGTTTCCTCAACTGGTATCGTGATACTAGATGAAGCAGATAAGGGTTGTTCTTTAGGAGTACCTGCGGCCGGCGCATCGGGGGCTATAGTGGTCTCCGTAGCCTGAGTTTCTGAGGTGTTTAGGATGGGCGCGCCGGGCTGCGAGTGTGCTGCATCCGCCTCCGCCTCCACCTCCGCTTCCGGGTTGGCCGACTCTGTCGAGTGTTTTGATACAACAGCTTCATGTTGCGCTGCTGGTTCCTCAGGTTGTTCGGATGGCTTCGCTGATGCATCGTCAGTGTGAGAAGATGATGCGCTAGTTTCCGCAGTATCTGGAGGCGCCGCTGAGCTATCGCCAGACTGGTCAGCATCCTTGAGCTTCTGAATTATCTGAGCCTTGCGCGTGAGGCCTGTGGAGGGGATTTGGCGGTCCTTGAGGAGCTGGCGCAGATTTGCTACGGTGAGCTTGTTGTAGTCTGTCATGGTGATTGAGGCTGTAGGAAAATAGTAAGTAGGGGTAAGGAGTAAGTATGAAGGTAGGAATGAGGAAACATGCAGCTCAGGTAGTTTAATTGTAAGAATAAAAGTAAGAGCTGTGGTGGTCGATGTCCTGATGCATTGATGTTTGCATCAGCAGTTTTCAATTCAAAGAATGAGGATGGACTTCGCGTCACAGATTTCTTGGCAAACACTAACCCCAGGTCTTCTTTCGGAAGATTCATGCATCCGGCCTGCATTTGCATCGGATACTTACCTACTCTACGGCTCCGGGGCAGGCTTATATTCTGAAACAGCGGTACAGCGAAAGGCCCTTACTAAAGATTCTTGTGAAGACTGGAAATACTTTCTTAGATCTTGGTGCAGCACCTTCCCGTGCACAATCTAGCGCCTTTCAGCATGTCAGACTCAATTGTTGCTTCTTGCAGGAAAAAGAACGTTATATGTTGACATAGTAGACATAGCGAGGTATCTGTACACGCCAGCCACGCTAACTAGGAGGCCTATTCCTCTGTTCCTTGTCCTTCTCCTTCGCCTTGTGCTCCTTTTCATCCCGTATCCGCTTTTTCCGCTCCACCACCTCCTTCAAAACCTCTAACCTCTCTTGAGTTACTCGAATCGCTTCGTCCATCTGCCGTTCGCTCATGGATACGTCCTGAAGCTTCGCCTCCATTTCCTTTGCTTTCTGTCGCCTTCTCCAGCCATCATGAGGCGTTAGGATTGCGGAAGCGCGATCCATGGCTACCCTATCCTCCAGCCATTTCCACAGCTCGCTTTCCTCCTTCCTCCACATCTCTTCGTAAGCGGCAATTCGCTGTGGGGTCGCAAGGCCCGGTACTCCGAGGCTACCGTATCCATACGACTCGCTAGGCGTTCGGAGCCAAGCGACGGCTAGTAGCAGGACGAGGATGCCAACGACCGTAGGCGCACTGACAACCGTCCCTACCATATCCACAAGCGGTCCAAGTGGTCCATGTAGTGGCTCCAATACTCCCCAACCCTTCGGTTTATGAGAAGGCCCACCTTCACGAACACCATCTTCGCCTGAAATTGGTGCCCCTACACCGTTCTCGTCGGCAGCTTCTCTCTTCCTCTTACTTTTACCTTTGCCTCGAGCAGCGCCTTTAGCTTGAGCCTTATTAGACACAGCAGCACGCAGGGCGGCAATGATATCCTTTGCATATGCCACTTGACCGTCATTGGCTCCTTTCTCGATAGGACCTGTTGACCATATGAGCGTCAAACTTGTGGATTAAGAATAAGGCACCATACCTTTTAACCAACTCTTCCCTGACCATTCCACCGCACAAGTCATGATCAGGCGAGTAGAATTGCCAGGTCCCCACATCAAACAATACCTCGTCTTGGTGACAAATATATTACCGCTGGGTACATCCGGTGTCTGTGTCGAGCATAGTACTGTGACTGCTCTCTCCAAATCGAACTGCTCAAGTGTCGCAGCGATGATACATTTAGTCTGCTTTGGCCCAATAGATCCACCTAATTGCTTGATATAGGAGTAGTTGAGAGTCTTCTTGTCCTCGCCCAGGCCCTTTTTGTCGTCCTCCATCTGCAGATCCAGAGATTTCTGATCTTCAACAAGCCACTTCCTCATGAAAGGTCCCGAAGCAGGGCCAAACATCAGTGAGTAGATCTTTCCAAGTGGAGCGGGAATAGTTGTGTTTATCAGAAGCTTGTCGTAGTGACTATCACCATCACCACACTCCGTGGGCAGATGTGTTGGAGAACCTGGGAAATCCTGGGTCGCAGCGGCCCCAGTAATAGCTGCTTCAGCATTGTCGACCATCTTAGTAGATCCTCCAATAACTGGAGTACCTACAGCTGCTGCAGAAGTCTTTTGACTGACAACTTTGGTAGAGTCGATTTCGCTGCCGGCAACGCTACCCTCTCCAGCCTCAGTAAAACTTCCAAGACCATCTTCTTCCTCTGCATCTTCATCGTAGACTTCTTCGTCTGAGCCTTCGATGGAGCCGTCATCGGTGCCAATAGATTCAGCCTTCTCCGTTTTATCACCCGTTCCTGATCCATCCAGAGTCACACCATTGAGAGAACTCTTAAGATTTGGGTGGCTAAATTTCCAAATCCCGATGAGGAGGTCATAAGTAGAATCTCTGCTAACAAAACTGGCGAAGACATTTCTAGCATGCAATGTTTGAATAACGATGGCATTTGGGAAGATGACCGCAGTACTCTTTTTTTCCACGGAAACAACCTCATCAAAACTGATAACCAGATTTGTCACCCAACCAAGGATATTGCTCGAGAAGCAAATGTGGCCTTCGGAGACATAGAGCCTTCCGTGGAGCAAGATATCTCGTTGAAGGGCAGCGCTGTAATCCTCGATCAGGTAGTCATCTTCTGGGACACTTCTAAATAGGTTATGGAAATCTCGGTTCCGCTTGCTGCTTGCGACAGCGAAACCAGTCAGACGCTGGCCATTAGTTTGCGCTGTCGGATTAGCCAATGTGGCTGTGCTAGCATTAATCGCTACGGCTACGGTGTGGCCTGTAGTTGCGGAACTTCCCCTGTGCCTCCTCTTTCTGCCTCCACTGATACGGCTTCGTATACTCCCAGAACGTTGAATTGGCACGCCGGGAGTTTCCGGTTCCCGAGGCGGGACTCGAGGCGGTGATGCGCCACCAGAGAGTGTGGTTGATGAACGAGGTCGTTCAATATTGTTTAAGGATGCTGTAGACTTCTCCGCAGCATAAGCAGCTGATACAGCTTGAGCAGCTGCAATATCTTCAGCCTTTGCCGAGGCTTGATCATTAGGCAGTAAAGTTTGTTCCGATAGGCTAACTTTTGAAGTCATGGGACTTGCGTCCGAGCTTTCGGATATTCCAAGCTGGGCAAGACTAAGGTTGCCCGAGCCAAGCGTCTCAACAGCCGGCTGCCGTCTTTCATTTCCAGAGTTTTCAGCAGAGATGTCCTCAGATTCAGGTCCGATTACTTCTTCTCCGCCCGCTTGACCTGTTTTTTCTTGCTCACCGACTTGGGCACTAGCTCCACCCTTACTCTTCGATCCCGAAGTGATGGACGTATTAGCTATAGTAGTGCTCAGCTGGGTCGCAGCATTCTGCGCTGCTGAGAAAACGGAAGAGAAAAATCCTCCGGAATTTTGAGGGCTAGTTAATGATCCACCAGGGGTTTTGGTTTCTTCTACAGTAGGCGTCAAAGGCGCGGATATCGCATTTGATAATTTACTTGGAGGGTTGGTCGCTGACCGTACTCGTCTATGCGATATCATATTCCCTGAAGGAGATGTAACAATGTTGGGATTGGACTGCGACGACTGATGAGATACTGTAGGCGAGGGCGGCCTTGGTCCCGTAGGCGTTGGGGGTGTCACTAGGGTGGTTGGAGCCTCATGCAAGTTTGGAGGAGTCGCGGGGGTCGTCGTGATGATTCTCTCCGGCGTCGAGGTCATAAGGGCCGGTAGGAACTGAGTTTCGGGAGTGACATGTATTTGAGGGGGCTCATCCAAAGTCCTAGATCCCCGTCGTGAACCTAATCCAGATTTCCCCACTCCCCCAAACAGAGCTCCAAGACCCCCACCACTTGCCCCAGACTTGACAGGATCTGTATCAGCAGCAGGTTTCGGCGATGTCGATCTCCTGGTTGGAGCAAAAGCTTCTTTGAGTTTACCCACGGGAGATGGGCTGCGCTTTGCTGTTGAGGTTGGTTCGAGCGTCTTGGCGTGCTTTGGAGTCAGTGTGTCGTCAGTGAGCGGGGTAGAGTCGGCAAGATTTGTCGATGGGTTAGAGTCGATTGTCTCAGAAGCGATCAAAGGAGAGGAGGTGGTCAGGTATCCAGTGTGTGAATGGTGAGAAGAAATCGAAGGTCTAACAGGCGGACTAGAAAATGCGGTTGGTTAGCGGTGATACGCGAGCTTGCATATAGTCCTAAAGGCAACAAAGAACATAACAAGCGAGTTGTGGCAGGTATCACAAACGATGAATACGAATACGAATAAACAACCGCCAGCGGCATTGTATGTGTGTGGATGTGTGCAATAGTAAGATGGTTGACGGAGAGGTTGCGATGGATGTTGTTGTGGAGCGGAGGGTCCTCCAAGTTATCCATGCACTCCGCAAGTCCAGCCGCAGCCGCTCGCTTCCCACTGGTGGCGGAGGATGGAAACAGGACCATCGTCGTCAGCACCGCCGAAAAGAGACTGAGCTACTTACGAATCCGTGTCCGAGTCCTCAGTCAATAGACTGCTGGCGACGCTTTTGTGCAGCCTAAGCGATTCCTCGCTAGGACCGACCTGGTCCAGGGACAGCAGGCTATTGTCTGGAAGGGGAGGAATCCCCTCAGCGGAATCAGCCTGCGAATGATCGTCTTGAGCAACCGACTTCCTCCTCTTCCGTCTTCCTTTGAACAGTTTGGGCATCCTCCTTGTTGACTCCCCGCTGCTGCGCTTCTCCTCCGAGCCTCCAGTTTTTATTTTGTCCAGCGCGCCGTCTATGGATGACCTCGTCGGCCTCGATCCATCGCCAGGGGTGTCGGTACTTGCAATCGAGTTGGTGGATGAATTGTTCGGTTTGGATTTGCGCCGGCTTTTGAGAACGCTGCCCAGTCCACTGTTGGTCCTGCTCAATGAGGACGCAGTGCTGGTCACTCTATCAATGGGTCCCTCTGATGCCTCCATGTTAGCAGAACAGAGCGATCTGACACGCTATTAGCAATGTTGAAGTTAGGCGATGGACATATTCCAATCCACAAGGCTAGGCTCGTCGGAGGCGGGTGAATGAAGCTGTCGTATCGCAATTAGGTTCCGCAACATGCTTGTTCAGCTGTCAAGCAAGGCGGTTCTGTGTGACGACAAGAAGCCCCAGGAATGAGAGCACCGCCAAAGCGAGGGGAAGAAAACGAAAGTGGGGCCGATCAAAGCGCGAAGCTGAAGTGATAGAAGATAACATAGATGGGCTTCAGCGTCGGCGGAGCTGAGACGAGGGCGTACTGTAGAGGGCTGATGCAGCTGCGGACCTGGTTGGAGGCCCAAGCAAGGGCGTCATAGCTAACCGACAAGCGAGGCTTGTTCACCCACCAAGTGAATCACAAGCTCATATCAAAGGCAGCCACCATTTCAGCCACCACCGACCACCTTCCTCCATCCTCCTTCTAAGAGTTATGATAGAACTGCCTCAACCGCCTATTCGCCCTATGCATCAATATGGAGGCTGCCCACTTGACTCAAGCCTACGACCACGCCCGGAACGCCCAGCATGAGTTGGCAGCCGGAGAGTTCGCGAATGCCGCCAAAGACACGGGAGATGCAGAGGTACGGTTACACGTTTATCCAACACCCACCAACACTTCTGACTCTGTGACTGGCAGGCCCTACGGATTCTCAACCTTCTCGAACACCATCATCACCGCCTTGCAAGCATCATCAAGTCACCTTCAGCCCGCACAGCTGTCGTCAGCAACAAAGAGCCTGAACCAGCATCTAATCCCTCCGGCTCGCCTGCAGCTCTAGTACCGTCCACAAGCGCATCTGTGATTCGGTCTGCTTCACCTACACCGTCCGTATCGTCTCCGCCTAAGCCGACATCACGTCGGAGGCCTTCCCGGGATCCGTCTTCATCGATAGCCACAAATCTAGCAACAGCTAGGGGCATACCTGGAGCTCAACCTCGGAGAGGAGCGCCAGTATCCGCAGCTTTATCTATCACCAATGCAGTGCCCAATACTCCCCCTCGTGGAGAGAGACAAAGCCGAGCTGAGAATCAGGATTCGCCTTACCCAGCAAGAGACGCAATACAGAGGCAAGCAAGAAGAGCAGATGAATCTATCAGAAATTCAAACGAGTCTCTTAGACCATCAGCAAAACCAGACAAGGTCCAGCAAACATCATCGCGGCAGTCTGACACAAAAGGTACCCCGGCGCATACCCCTCAGCAGGAAGAAGGGTTTCAAAGATTCTACTCCACATTCGAGAATATTTTCTCCGCCATCTCTGCGCCTCTGGCATTTGCCAGCCTCCCCCTCAGTCCCTCCTCTACTCCACCAGCACCTGCTCCCCCTACCAAATCAACCCGCCCTACCACCACAACCGAGACTGACCTAACATCTCTAATATCCCGTCCCGCCCTCCGTGCTCTCAAAGAAGACCAAGGCCCGAGCGGCCCTTTCGCCAATGCCGCAGAATCCTTCTACGTCGTCCCCACATCGGGCGGGACAGTCTCTTACGCCGGGATCCTCTCGCACCAACACCCTCACCCACACGCCCACCAACATGCCGTAGGCCAAGGCTCGCACCTCCCCGACCTCATCGAAGAAGACGCATCCGAGCACGGCAGCAACGCCGATGAATTTGTCGATGCAGTCGAGACGCACTACCCGCCCTCGCCCACCTCCCCGCGCCACATGCGACGCCACGCCAAACCCCCACCAGCGCCCTCGACGCGCGCCATCCCCGCCGGCCGCGGCACGAGCCGCAAAACAATGGAGGAGCTCGAGCTCGAAAACACGACCCTGCGCGCCCTCCTCGACAAGCAGAGCCGCCGCCTGCAGATGTGGGAAGCGACCTCGCAGTCGCAGTCGCTCGCGCTCGCGCAGTCCTTCCGTGCGCGCGCCCCGCCCGGCCTCGCCGCCGCCGTCTCCGACCCCAGCGCCCTGGCCCAGGCCGTCGCGATGGGCATGGGCATCGCGCCGCCGCTGCCCTCGCCCTCGCGCGCCAGCTCCACCGGCACGCGCACCCCGACCGGTGCTACTACGCGGGCCTCGCCCCCGTCTGCTACGGCGGCCGCCAAGGCGATCGAGGACGCTGAGGCGAGGATCCAGGAGCTTGCGGCGCAGGTCGAGGCGCTGAGCCGCGAAAAGGAGCGCGGGGCGCGCGAGATCGAGAAGCTTACGGCGGTGCTGGCGCGCTATAGGGAGCAGTGGGAGAAGCTGAAGGCCGGGGCGCGGGGCAGGCGGGAGCGCGAGCGCGCCAAGGAGGCGGGGCGGGAGAAGGAGGGGGAGAATGGGACTGCGGAGGGCGATGGGGGTGAGGAGGAAGGGGAGGAGGGTAGTGGAGAGGGTGAGGGGCCGGGGAAGGGGTGAAAGTGCAGTGTTTAGGGATGCTGGAATGGATGAATGAATGAATGAGCCGCTGGAACTGGTTCCACTTGGCTAGCACAAGTGGCGGGTAGAGATATCACATAGACTATTTTCGACTGTAGTACAGCCATATATAATAAGCTCTTTCAGAGCCCCCATCACGTAGATAGATATCAACACTAATGCCGACAAACTCATCAATCAACAATCGCTCTTTGCATTTCATAACTCAAGCAATGGTATCTCTTCACACACGCCCCAGAAAACCAGGTCCTCATACCAGTCGGTGTCCCACACGCCGTTTCGGATATCATGCCTTGCTCCAAACCAAACGTCTCACTGTCATACACATAAACACACAACCACACGTGCACGCGCCCTCTCGCCAGCCCTAAAAAGTAGCGAGTCCCGCCCATTGAAGAAAAACAACGCAAAACGCCAAATCTCGCCCGTTCGATTAAAGCCCACCCCAACTCCTAATACACCCCTGAAAGCAAAAAACGACAGACACCGCAGGGACCAAATGAAGCCCACAGAGCTCCCCAAGAAGGGGCGCATCAAAACAACGCAAGTTAAAAAAAAAACAGCTGAAAAGCAAATCAAATCTTCCCAAACGGCGGCGGCCTATCTTTGTCCCCGCCACTCGTCTTCGCGCCCGCAAAAAGATCCCACTCCGTGCTCGGCCGCTCGCCCAGGTCCTGCTGGCGCACTTGCGGCCTGCGCTGCGGACTGACAGTCGTAGCCGCGCCCACACCCTGGTAGGTCGTATCCTGTGGCACGAAGCTGCGGCCATGGTGCGCATCGCCGTCGTCGTCACCGTCGTCGAGGGGCCCGGTGTACGAGGGCGGGAGCGGCGCCGAGGGAAGGTGGTCCGGGTTCAGCTCCGTGATGTCGGAGCTGGCGTCCGTGACGCCCGCGTACTGCCGATCATACGGGTTAGCCTGCACGTGCGAGAGCAAGCTCGCGCGGTCCTCGTCTAGGGGCTTGTACGCGGTGGAGCCGCCTTTCTTCATCCCTGGGGTCATCACGGCCTCGGTGGCGGCTTCGCCGTTGCCAGCGAAGGTGGGGCCCGTGGGGTAGGGCGTGTTGCTGTCGAGCGAGCCGAGTTTGGTCGAGTTCTTGTACGAGATGTCGTTGTGTCGGTGCCGCACGCCGACGAAGAGCCAGCGGAAGCCGCGGCTGCATGCTTTGATGATGTCCCAGGGGTTAAATGCAGAGGCGAGGGCGCGGCTAGGGCCGTTGGCGTAGGTAGTGGGGATGGGACCGCTGAAGCCAGATGTCGGGGCGTTGATGGGGTCTTTGTAGCGCGAGATGTCGTATGGCGTCCATGGGAAGGCGAATATATGCATGGTAGCAAATACAGCCATTTCAACGCAAAGGAGCATGCTAGGTATACCGACTTTGAGGTCCGGGTAGGCGATCTTATTGCTGGGTTTCAGCGGACCGCTGGAGCTAGTGAGAAAAGATATAACGAGCGTTTGCCAGAAAGAGAAAAAGATGACAAGCTTGATGCAGAGAATCTTAAGAAACGGTCGATGTGGTGATAGGTCGGCCCTTAGCTGGAAGTAGAACTGGATCAAGCAGTACATAGCGATGGTTACAGATGCACCTTCAAAAAGCATTACCCAGAGGTGAGCGAATACGGGGTTAAGAGAGGCCTCGCAGTACCGGCCGCCGAGTTGCGTGACAACAGACACGATGGTGAATAGAACGCGGATGAAACAGTATTGGAAAACACCAATCCAAATAATCTGGGATAAGTTAGTAAGACGTCTCAGTAGTAAAGATCACAGCAGCGCACATTGAACCAAGTGAGACCACTCTGTGGTCTCCTCAAAAAACCTTTGTCTTGACCACCAGTACACATCTGCATCCAACTCAACGGCCATATCCAGTTCTTTGGTTGAAGAGTTCGAAAGTATTCTTTCTGGTCATGTAGGCTCGATGCAATGTAGTGGCATAGCAACGTAAAGAAGCTCGCGAGTGCAAATGCCTCATAGCAATCTCGCAGGACCTCAAAATAAATGGCGTGCCTGTAGTAGAGATAGGAAAGGAAGGAAACGGTGGCGTATATCGGGATCATGAAAAGAATACGTATAACACTAGTGCGATTCATCGTCAGTAAGGCCTCGAGCACGTTCACAGCGCTTTATACATACTGTTTTTGTTCCCATGGCTTAAGGTAGTGTGTAATGTGTCTGAGAATAAGGAACAGCGAAATGCTCAAGGCTATTAACCCAAATGTAGCCGAAAGGATGAGGCCAAAGTGATGAAATTTGAGGTTGTGCCATATCGGATCTTCCTTAACTGCAACGGGATGTTAGCAAGCTGCTTAATCCTCTTCGTGGTGCGGCATTACTTGTCTCCTCGGTCAATGTTGTGTTGCACGTCACCATTGCGACAGTTCGATATCCTCCCCGAATGCGCAACCGTGAGATTCCTACTTTCAAACCGTTCCCAGGCACTATTACGAACACATCCAGGCAAAGAGAAGAGGAACGCAGTGGTGTTTAAGGGTTAGAGCTCGGCAAACAGATGAAGCGTACTGTAAGCTGACAAGCGGATTCCAGTCCTGCGTGCGTGGTCACAAGATACAGATTCGTGTGGTAGTAATGAAATGAGGCGCGCTAAATGTGACAATGGCGTTGTTAAACGTATTGGAGTGGTTGTGGCAACGTGGATGTTAGGAAGAGCTGGGAATGAAGATGTTAGTTCAAGATTGAGGCTGAGCAGCCGGCTGTGAAAGCGCCTGCGCGTAATGGCGTTGAGGCAAAAGACCCCCAGAGTTTTAAAACACAGGGGCTTGCAAACTTGCCACCGAAGTTTCACGGTCACATTCCTTGCCTTCTCTGCTAATAACGGCAGCTGCTCTCTACGGCTTGTAACTAGATTTTTTATTTTTTATTTTTATTTTTATTTTTTTGGCATCATTTATGTGAATTTGGTGCTTCTATACCTCTGATCGTCCTACATCTTCTTTCAGGTTCTCGACCACGTACTAACGTCTTAGCCACCCAGCCACCCAAGCAAGCCACCCAAAATTACACCAAAATTAGCCTACCTTATACTCATAAATTTACTACTACTTATTAAATGATCATAAAATTAAATATTTAAGTATTTAAGTTAATAGTTTATAAGTTTAAATATTAAATTTTTAAAATAGTAAAAGTGTTAGATGACGATGTTACCTAGGTTATATATATTGTCCCCACAGCTATGCCTTGCATTTCGGGGTTTATGCGATAGCTAAGTGGTGCGGAGCTTAAAAATATTAAATTTTTTACTTAAAAAGTTTATTATATTAGTAGTAAACGTATATAAATATTTATTTTTGAATTTTGAATTTTATGTATTAAGTAGTGGTAGAGTTATTAATATATAAAGTTAGCTGGTTTTGACGTAATTTTAGGTGGCTCGCTTGGGTGGCTAAGACGTGCTGACGCCACACCCCAAATAATTCGTTAGATCGTCAAACAAAAATATACGCTAAATTCTGTGCACATAGGCGGACAAATCTTCATCTATTGGACAACGCAATAGAATATCATATCTAACATACCAACAGTATATAAAGCTTCGATCAAGTTGCGCCTTAGGCATTTTTCACTAAAGAAACGATAGAGTTGTTTCGCCGTTGCCTTTTTCATAGCCACCAAATATTACACATGCAAAGTTTTGGAATCCTACGAGGTCGTTACTGTAAAGAGCGACATCTGTGTGACCCGCTAAGAGCGAAGGAATAATCCGCCTTGGGCAATCCTAGAAGTTCATGTAACTTCGCATTTTCTGATGTTATGACGTTGAGAGGCATAAGGCATCCTCCAGCCACAATAAGAATGCCTAGAACGTTATTACGGCATGTTCAAATGTTCATGCATGCAGTCGTTCTTTGGGTTGAGCATGTGTCTTTTTACAAGGCCGTGCTCACCTGAGGCTCACAACCTCAAAAGTCTAAATGGTCCAACTAGTTCAAAGCTTCTTCAAGCGATGCAGCTAAATTTACCCAAGCGGCGATACCGATGTCCTGAAAAGGAATCTAGTTCACTTGCCCGATTCTGAACGAACAGTAATCGGTGTTGTTCATCACCCTTATCGATAACTCAAAAATAGTCAGTGGGGAAGCCCATATTCCTCACGAATTATACCATCAATACTAATCGAACAGTAAGCGCTGCTCCCCCTCATCCAGTATTTATATAGATCGCGGAAGCTTCAGTAGGGCATCTCCCCATGATACGACTTCTAGCACCAAGTTTCCAAGTCAAATCCTTCTTATTTCACGAGATGTTCTCAAGACAGCCTGGAGAAACACTCTCTCGTTCGCTATTATAGGGCTGCTCTGAAGCCTTGATCAGCTATTAAACAACCAGGGCAAGCTATAACTAGCCATGTGACAATGTCCTTTGGCGATGGGCCTGGGTTTCTTCGTATGCTCTAATTTAGAGTACTAGGCGAATAGTCGACCTGATAGAACAAGACGTCAGTAGAGGTCTTGCAACCAAATTCCAAAGAACAAAGGTAATTTTTGAAATTCCAATCAGACATCTAAGGAAGGTTGAACACTCAATGCACATCTGAAATAGGTTCTAGTCAATGGCTAGCGTGGAATGTAGAAGGGGTTTCATCATGAAGAACGTCAGGGAGTGGCATATAAGGGATATTCGCTTACTGGGTTGATCGGTACATTCACATGGCCCTAAAATACCCATATCACCATCCTATATAGTTCCCCGTTTGAGGCCGGAAGGCAAACAGCATTCAGTCTAGGGCCAGCTCAAGGCTCTGTATCCTGGAGAACTGCCAAACACGGCGACTCCGAGACATTCGGATTGGGATGTAGGATCGAGCCCACAGCTAGGGCAGCGAAACTTTTCAGTGCTCCGGATATCAAAGATTCTCCATTTCCGTACACTAAACCAGGAGCGACATATTGTGGCTTTGCTCGCTGCTAAGACGCCAAGAGCCCCCTAATACTCTCCGCAATGGTTATTTTTACATTTACATAATAAGGTTGCGCTGCCTAGTACATTTACAGAGTCGCCAAGGAAATTCAGCCCCACGTTTATTTTCAGGCTTGGCAGGGGCCTTTCCTGACAGGACTTATTGGGCAGCCTTCCTACTGGTGTGCGGTTGTACAACAATATTTCTTCCTTCTCTTTCGTCTGGCCTGTAATTCTTCACTTTCATATGCAAAAAAGCATCATTGCTCTGCTATACATGTATGCAATCATATGTCGTCCAAATGCCACTATCAATCCAAATAAGCATATTCAGAAGGTGCATTTAGTTTCCGATAATCCTCCAATTTCCCAGGGTAAAAGCGAATGGCTATGTCACATTCCTGCAGGATCAGTGTTAGCGAATCCTTAACAAGGCGCTGCACGAATCTGCACTGAATGCCGGAAATAACCAAGCCTAGCTTACGGCAAGGACCTTAAACTAACCCACTCGCATCCTATCAATCTCGGAATAATCAAATCTCCCTTCAATACCCTGTTCTAAGGTCCGTTCGTGCAGAAAGCCATCTTTTCGGGCACGCTCTCCAAAGCGCTGATATAATTTCCCATTGTATATAAATATTCTACTTCCTCCTATCTAGTCATCATTCATCTCAATAATTACAGTTTCGACTATTCTACTAAGCACTCCTTACCACTGTTTCCTCTTTTCAGTATTGATTCAGTTTTGAATATGAAGTCTCTCGCTACCCTTCTTCTGGGACTTGTTGCCACCCCCATGGCACTCGCTATGGCCCCATGTCTAAACGAAGACTACTCGTACGACCCTCTCAATATAACTGCCAGAGAAGCACGAAGCAATCTTGCACGTCTGAGGACTCGGGATACTATAACGGTCGATCTCTGGATCCACGTCCTCGTGTCCGGGCCTACCGCAGCAGACGGATATGTCGATGCCACCGGTATCCTCTCGCAAGTAGATTACCTACAGGAGCACTACGCACCATGGGGCATCCAGTTCCAGGTCAAGCCAATCTCGTATGCGCTCAATGCCGAATGGGCCGCCGCCATCGATAACGACAAAGACGAGAAGATGCGGCAGCTCCATCGCGGAGACTACAAGAGTTTGAACGTGTATCTAGTCGAAGGCGCGACTAGCGGCGTCTGCTCCCTGCCGATCGAAGGGACTGATCCTCTGGATCAGACCCAGCTTGATGGAGACGGCTGCTTCGTCCCATTGAGCTCAGGTATCAGTTCCGCGGACGGAACAGTAGCACATGAAAGTACGTACCAGTATTAATTTAGCTGGAGATATAGTTCAGAGCCAGGCCATTACAATGCTAATTGAATATAGTCGGCCATTGGTTCGGTCTGCTCCACGTGTTCCAGGGAGGCTGCGCTGGCACAGATTACTGCGATGACACAGCCGCTCAAGCCAATCCCTCATATGGCAAGATGGCAACTCCAGGTGACTTGAACAGCTGTCCAGCCGGTGATTCTTGTCCTAATGACCCTGGCCTTGACAACGTCTTCAATTTCGTGAGTGTCTATCCAAGCTACAAACCGAATGCCCACGGACTAACATTGTTTGTGACCAGATGGATTACACTGATTGTTCGCATCAGTTTACGACTTGCCAGGGCGGCCGCATGATTGCTAGCTACAACAACTTCCGGGCGAACAGGGCTATTGCTGCTGGTGTGCTGTGGAAATAAGCTTTGATATCTGTTTCTCCCTTTTTGGTTTAGAGACCCTTGGCGACTGAATACCTAACTTTCTTGTATAATCCTTTACTCTCTTCATAGCATAGGACCCATCAAGATACAAATTAGATTACTTGCTCCTTTCAATGCTCGTAAAAAATGCTTGCAAAGTAGACTGGATTCTTCTTGCTTTATTCTAACTTCAAAAAATCTTCAAATCTAACTGCAACATGCAAAAGATCTTGGGTCATTTTCAGAGACACAGACTCCACGGTAGCTTCCACAGACCAAAAGAGGGACCTAGGGAACTGCTAGTGTCATCCGCATCTTTATATGAGCGCAGACATACTGATGTAATCGGAATTAGGACTTCGTACCCAGCGTGCGTTTTCTACTAGAGTCGAATAAGGCACCGATGCTCTATTTGTGAAAAAAAATTCTGAGCTTTGACATTCAACATTCATTTCGGCTATATGCGAGTACCTGGACAAAATCTGGCAGTCTACTAGCAGCATTAGTGGCCGAACCTGAAATGCGGACTATCTTGAGAAACTAACTTCGGGTATGTTCGGTTGCAAATCAGCTCCATCTCATAACTGTTCAATCTGTGCGCCTTTTAGTGTCGCCCGTTCTGTAATTAGTGGCGGCTACCACCGTGGCTCGTTTGAATTTGTAATAAAGGCGATTGTTCGGTGGCTCCAGATGAGGCTCCAGATTTGACTTCGCACAATGCGTGATTGACGTCCGTGAGTGGTTCGAGTGAGCCCGTCTCTGCCACCAAGCCTCTATCACGACTCCCTACTTTGGTCTATTAATGGAGCCTCCTCAGCCAACACCCTCGACGCTTTCTACACCTTCGTCCATATAGTGGGTAGCTGTAGAATTGTGT
>Ga0307515_10003722_pt1 | contig 31997 bp, 36 predicted proteins | sample 17_EM_MG_FD_194513 | JGI IMG/M metagenome (GOLD analysis project Ga0307515, IMG submission 194513) | Populus trichocarpa ectomycorrhiza microbial communities from riparian zone in the Pacific Northwest, United States - 17_EM | ecosystem: Host-associated > Plants > Roots > Unclassified | place...
TTCACCCCGCAGATAGTACAATCACCGAGGATGTATACTATGTTGAGATCAGTGCACGTCACGTCTTCATCTGCACAGTTGTGGGTCTACGGATCATATCAAGGGAGTCAGGAAAAGTCATATGCACTATCAATTCGACTGAGATGCCTCCCCCCGACAGAGCGTCACTCTTCCGGGAGCTCAGAATGGGATACGACAATGAGAAGTTTCACTCGGAGCGTGTCTTCGGTGTTGGAGAGAGAAAGATCAGTTTTCTTCCCACCCCCTTTTTCGCTGTGCATGTTTCGCCATGTGGAAAACATTTTGTCGCCGTCTCGCCGTGCGGACACGTCCTTCTTGTACCCAATTTTGAACAAGCCATCAGGGCTGAAGGGGACCAGGCCAACTTGAGGGGAGCGGGATACGTACTCATGCTGAACATGGCAATCACATACATGGCCTTTGATGGAAAAAGAATCGTGCTGGCGACGGTATGACCCGACCTTTGTTATTCACCTCGTGCGGTACTAATGCCGGCGTTATGGTAATGTTGTATAGGAGTTGCCGCTCTGCATCCTAAATCTTGACGACGATTATCACCTGCTGCCTCCCTACGCTACTGCCCCGCCCGAATCACTGCAGCACCAGACTTATGCAACCGCAGCATACGCTTCTGAAGCGCCTCCAAAATTCCCAGTTAAGAATCATCTCGTACAGCAATACAACCCCGGATACGGATGGGCCTTGTATGAATGTTCCTGCTTGCAGATGAGCGACACATCGGTCTGGTTCGTTGTCCCAAATCCCAATCAGCGTAAGTGATCTCCTCTATCCGCACTGTTCCTCTTTGCTAGTATCTAACGTGGCCCGCAGCATCTATGAGATCCGTGCACTGCATAGAGTTTGCGCCGTCTGATCGCAGGATTAATCCTGATGCAACATCTATCAATATGCCGGACGGAGAAGATGGTGAAACCACCGGATATCTTTTGGATGTATAACCGAGCAAACCGCTACGATATTCAGGAAAGAACCGGTGGGGATACCACGGAGTTACAGATATGTTCGCACAAGTTATTTCCATTCCAAAAATCAAGAAGAAGCAAAGGGGAGAGAGGTGCCCAACGTACGAAAAGAGTGAAATCCGCTCAACGCGTAGGGAAATAAGCGACAGATATTGGGTGACTAAAGACTACCCCGAGTATACAACGATATATAACTTGTGAATATCCACATATCTACTCCACCCTTGTTCTCTTGGCCCGGTTAGTCGCTTCCTGCCATTCCGGCCGCCGCTTCCCTTTCCCCACCGGCATTGATTGGTGTATCCCAAGTAAGGAACTTGGCGTAACAGTATTTGGCGTGCCGGTCCTCCCACAGTTTGCACTCGGACTGGTGATTGAACATTGCTTGCAACAATCGACTGGAGAGGGTTGGTCTGTGGACGAGGCAGAAGAATTGCCTTGAGAGGAAGAGCGGGACATGTTCAAAAGCATCGAAATTGCCAGGTCATCGTCGTGTGAACGCTCGCGCCTCTGTTGCGGCGGAACAGGGGGAAACACTGGACTTTGCCTTGTATAGGAAGAAGGTGTAAACACACACTGAGCCTCGGCCGTTGGGTGTAAGACCGGAGAGGGTGTCATTGAGGACAGACGGCTGCCTGATGGAGGAAAGAAGCTCGTGTCGAGACTAGAGGAAGGAAGGTGAAGGGAGGGAGGATGAGGAAGAAAGGAAGGGGAAGTGCTTCCTCGATGGCTCGGACTGAGCCTGCCCGAGGCGGGTGGTGAGAGCAACTGCTGATTGGGAGGTGGACCAGGATTGAGTAGGGATGCGAGAGAGGGGAGGCGTTGCTGATAGGTCGGATTAACCTCTGAGGAGACAGTGGGGCGAGACGAAGGGATATGGGGTTCAAGAAGGCGGAGAGGGTCGGCGCAGTTGGTGCAAAGTGCGGGTTCCGGCACGCAAGGATCGCCCGAGGGCCTAGAATCCAGGGAGATGTTTTGTTCGTGCGGTCCCGTGCCACTTGGCACACGCTCGGGAGTACCACGTTCGAGGATCTCGACACGGTCGACGAGGTGCCTGAGGTAGGCTACAGTCCTCACTAGGACTTCAAGCTTATACTCCTTGGGTTGTACTTTCGTAGTGTTTCCAGTGGTGGGGTCGTTGCCTGCACCGCCCATTCCCACTGAGCCTTCGTCTGGCTGATTGGGTACCAGCGTTCTGAGTTCTGATAGCGCATTATTGATCTTCTCGCGTCGTCTCTTTTCGATAACGGAGTGATTTGCCCTCCTAGCGGCTTCCCGAGCAGAGCGAACAGCGGGATTGGGGTGAGGTTTCCTTCCTCGTTTCTGGGGCTGAGGTACCTCCATGGATAAGGAAGGGAGATGAGGGGAGACATCTAGAGCATTGTCGGATGGCCGATATTCATCGTCCTCTTCGTCGTCGCGAAGACCGTCTCGGTCGTCGTCTCGGTCGTCGTCTGAGGACATTAGCCAATGATGATATGGTGGCCAACAGTGTGGTCGGGAACAGGACAGCGAGTCGTGTGCCACACCGTGGGTCTATTTGAGGTCGTGTGCGCGCGTGCGTGGCTTGGTTAGCCGATGAAGAGCGAACGTTGTTCGGCCTAGCGAGGAGAAAGGAGAACGTGCGCGCCTAGAGGCCCAACTGTCAACTAGCCTTATCTTGTCGTTCTTGTCGTTCGTACCGCTCAGATTTCGCACGAATGCCATTCCTGGTTGTGCTGAATCCCGTGGCTCTATGTTCAACGTATGTCCCTCTAGCTAGAATCATTTTATAGCTTATATGAGTTGAACCCGACCATATCTGGTTCGTGTCTGGCCTCCACTGCGCTCGACGTGTTTTGCAATTCGTATAATCCGTATAACCCAAGGACACTTGCGCCAGGAACCGTCAAACCTAATCAGTGGACGACGCAAATTTTACCGTGCGAGCTGTGAAAGAGCAAGGATGAGGAGAGGAGAGGAGAGGAGAAGAATTGTGGAGCAGCGCGTTGTGGAGCAGCACTGAGGTAACCTTCTGGAAGGCCCATTAAATGGAATGTTGGACAGTATATGGGGCCCTCAAGTCTCCTTTGGAACGCTCTCCAGACTGGGGGCTGCTTCCTCGCATTAATGACGACGTGGTTTTAGAGTACCCTCCGGTCACGTACTTGGTCCAAAGGTCTCTCAAAGCCTCCTGAAACGATATCGTCACTTTAGAAATCTTTAGAAATCAGATCATCAGGCCCCCTTGTAACCACGCCACATCGCCTTAGATGGGAGTACCCAAGGACGTTGGAGGTAGGGTTCGTTTTTACGGACAAATGGAACGGAATCGGCCAGTCGAAGTCCATTGCCCTTGGGGTGAGTGAGCGGGACATTAGTTTAATGCTTAGAAGATCGTCGTGCATGAACGACCCGACGAAGCTCTACGAATAGCGGAATGGAAAACACATTGACGGCCATTGAGGTACAAATGAGCCACCGCTCTCTGCCCGCGGTTTGAATATATCGGCCGGCCGATCGATCCTTCTAATATCGTGGATGGATGTCTTTCCTTCTTCATCAATACGTCCTGGTCCGGGACGTTCCCACCTCAAGCTCTAATAATGCCACCAGGGTTGGTGTCTCAGCCTCACTGTCATGCTTAAATGGGTGTGACAGCCAGAAGGCCGCTGTCAGTGGTCCCTGTTCTGAGTACAAGGGAAGATTACTCCATATAAAGAGGAAATTAAGCGAAAAACGAGAATGTGGGTGCTATGGTACCTCCCCATGTTTGGAGAAAAGCTTATGCGGGATTGTGGCAGACTGGCCGCAGATCGCGAGATTGAGCGCGGGAGCCAAAGAAAGGCCGGAGTGTGGCAGACAATGTGATTAGCCGGGAGGACAATAGGCACGGGTGAGGCGGTAGATTGTTGTCGGCTGAGGAGCGGAGTTTGAATACGACACCGAAATGGCTACCGGGCAAACGCGCGAGATGAGAAGAGGTTCACTTAAGCCGCCAGAACAGATCATTTGGAACGTATTTGGTGCTAGCGGAAACGATCGGCTGCCGAGGTGGTGGTGGTATGTTCCACAACAGCCCAAGCCACACTGCAAGTTTCCACCTTCCCCACCTTCTTCCGCAACCACCCTTCAACCACCGTGCCCTCCCGACCCCGTGCTTACGCGTTTCCACGTCACTTGTTCTCATATTCCCCTTGTTGCTACGACGAAATGTCCACTGCGGTGCTTCCTCCAGGTCGACGTCCTCGCCCAACTCATAGTGAGAGCTCGAGGGGTTCAAGATCAATCACGACCTCTTCATTATCCCCCTCAATTGCTGAACGGGTCCCAGAGTTTCAGAAGTGTGCCAAACTTCCCCGCAGGTTACCAAAGCTCGCAAATCCTCCCCGCGAGGTCGATTATTCTATCATCGAACAGCATGCCCCAGATATATGCAAATCTGGTACTCCTCTATCATACGTCCGGGATGCCCTCGCTATTCGCGGCCCCTTGTGCGTTTCCATTTGCTTTTTGCTCCGAAGGAGTGGACACGTGAGACACGCGATGCTTACTTATGAGGAAATTCCAATCATATAGATTATACGATAGTGCAAATATCGGCTCGCGCCTCTGCACCACGAACGACATACACACCCCAATCGCCCATATTATCCCCACCAAACGCGTCCCTCTTTATATACCCCCAACACATGTTGTAGTGGCATCCCCACTAGGCACATCTTCAACACCGCAACCTTCCAAGTTTATTCCCCTACAGTTCCAACCTATCCATCGTCGCATTAACCACGGCCCGGCCATGCCCATTCATGCAATTGTCCTCACATCACAGTGCACGAGGCTGCCTTCCTTCAACTCAAACTACAATCCTCAACCGATGTCCACCCCCCCTTTTGTCCCTTCCCCCTCTGACAGCGGTGACGCCGCTCGGACTCCTCCGCAGATAGCATATGCACTGCCAATAATAGATCTCAAGGTCCCTTCACCTCCTACCTTCTTGACCCTACTCGAATTTCTCTATAGACAAGATATCCCTCTCCTCTTAGGGACGCTCCTCCCAAACATGAGCCACATCAACCGCTCCTTCTCGCCTGTAGGCAGTCCTTATTCAAGTCCAAATCCGTCTACGTTCACAATCCTCAAACCCAAATCGAATATATCACCATCGACCCTCGAAGGAACTCCGGAACAGGAAACAAAGGATGCCGAAATGAAATCCGAAGGTGAAGCACCTGTGATTCTCACACGCGCTAGTGCGCTCGGCCCAGCCGAAGTGGGCGTGATCAGCGCGGTGGCAGAGTCAAGGGAAGAACTCTCAGCGTGCCTTGCGGAATACTACAAACAATCAACCTTTATCGAGCACCTACATCTCGTCTACGGTATTTGGAAGAATGCACTATGTCTGGGCGTTATCAACGACGTGAAGTCTATCAAACTTGAGTGTCACAGAAAAGCTACCTCTGATGGGGATATCAGTCCAGATGATCAGGAAGCGGTGGAATGGAGAACTGTACCCAAGGGGCGCCATCAGAATCTCTGGACGACGCTTGAACTCGCCTGGGAGATTCTCATCGGCGCTTTGGACAAAAGGATTGATATGGACAGGGGTGTCATGGAGGAGCGGCGGCGTGAGCGCCTGCGTCAAGCCGCTCAAAAGGCCGCATTGGAGAAAGCTCAACGACGCTGCTCGAGATTGACGTTGATCATGGAAGAGCCAGACGAGACGTCTACATCACGGCCCATGGATGGCGACTCAACCAAGGTGGATGTAGTCATGGATGAGGGAAGCTGGGCAAAATCGAGAGGCTACAAGGATGCAGCTGATGTCCCGGGCTATTTCAGCGATGAAGGAGATAGCGAAGATGGACAGGGAGAGGTAGACCCGAGTGTCGATGGATCCAGCCAAGCACCGTCGAATACCAGCCGTTCAACGGTCAGCTCGGTCTTTGCAGACTGGCAGTATAGGTTCTGAACTGCCTGCTATCGCCTTATCGCGACCACAGCAGCTTCATTTTGTTACTTTTCGTCCACCAATTCGACTCTCTGCTCTTCACGTCCCCAGGACTGGGCGACGGATACTATGCTTATTACTTGTGGCCTATTTTCTTGTTCTTCACTGCTTGAAAGACCCTGTTGGATTCGTCCTATCCTTGCGTTCGTGTCATACACTGTTCATTGTTCATATTACTAGTCGAAAGCAGAACACTTGTATGCATTTCAGTCCGGGCTTCGAGGTACTCACGGATGTGGCTCGTGCTAGTACGTAACCACAAACCCCGATACAGTATGTACATTTGGATTGTAGAGGTAGAAATGTAACATGGGAAGCTCGACCAATCTGCCAGCTTGATATCTGTTCTGCAAACAAGAAAATTAGGGTCAGAGAGTGTTCGATAGGGCTAGAAGTTGGTGTAAAAGGATCGCGAAGAAGGTTCAGGTCTAGCTCAAGCGTATAACGAGTAGACTGGGTTTGATCGTCGATGCGACACTGAACGAATCCAGTATCACTCCGTCTGGTGCACAGCAATAATGTCATCACAAGTAATTACGATCCTGGTCAATGTCTCTCCAGGAGAGTGGCATTTTTCGACAGTTTGGTCGAGGGAAAATAGGCTGAAAACCTACCAAGATGAGCCTCAATATCTGATATGTAGCGGTGTAGCGGACTGCGATGCGATCAGAAACAACTGTGGTTGGTTCGCCATCGATGGGCGGGCGATGGGCGGGAAGAAAAAAAAGACGTGCTCGCTTTGTGTTTGTCAAATGGTATTAAAACGGCCCACAATAGACATATGTACTTGCATCGTAGAAACAATCCTAATGACAAAAGGGTAACAACGGAGAGGTAGGTTCGTATACAAACTGCGAATCTCCCATACGGATAGCCCAGATTCTTGATGTTCATGGCACATCCGAAGCGGACATAGTGGAAGGGCGAATCCATTCAACCTCTCTCAGACGTGAGTGTCAAAGACCCAGGGCAACGTAGTAGAACAACAGCGCGAATATTCCTCTTGTCAACCAAGGGAGCTGCGCTGCTACTACTGTTCTCTAATAGATCCTAATGGATATGCATATATGCATGTACTGTCCTAGTTCCAGAATGCGCTGGAATCACTTGAGGTGATCGTGCTCATGATGTCCAGATGGAGTTGCCATACAGAGGCTGAGCTCTAGGCGTCGTACCATTTGGAGGCCCATTATTGGATGCACCACTACTAGCAGAGCCCCCAGACGTTTGATGGAGTCCACTCCCGATGACACCAATGTCCGCCTTGGGCTCTTTACTAGGTCGAGTGGTGGCGGCCAAGGCTCCGCTGCCGCCGAGTACCCTCATCAACAGATCCTGAGTCGTTTTGGCACCACTGGAACCACCAGGGGGTGCTGCCATAGAGGTAATCGACGGACTTGGGCGATGATGGGCCTGCGGTATCTGCGGAAGGAAAGGTGGACTCTGCTGCACAGACGGCAATGGAGCTGATGGTGGTGGGACGGGAGCTTGCGCGTAAGTACGCGGGCCAGAGCCATTGGGGACAACCGGAGTGGTGGGAATCGATCCGAAACTGTTTCTGATGGGTGACTGCATATTCGGGAAAAACGGCTGCGCTGGAGAGGAGTTATGACCGTAAGAGTGGGATAGAGAATTCGAGTGTCCATGGCCGAAATTGGGGGACATTTGGGGATACCCATGCGGCTGGATTGGAGTCATACTACCGCGCAAATCGGTGTGTGGTTGATATGGGTTTGGTGGTAGAGGCCCTCCCATTCCCATAGACAAAGAAGTCGACGTCGAAAAAGGGTTGACGGGAGGCGGTCCACGAGTAATCGCTCCAGGCACTGGCCCATAGGAATCCCGGAGCGCGGGTTGCTGTGGAACTTGTCCCTGAGTAACTACTACCGTAGGCTGGATTGGCGATTGCCCATAATTCATTTGCGGGAGGACTGGTGTAGGACCAGACGCACGGTGGAAGGGGTCGACAAGACTGGACGTTAAATTTGGTGTAGGAGGGCCCCGAGCAGGCATCAAAGGATTTCTATCAAATTACGTAAGTGTTCTTGCGTTCGTGCGGTAAGTGCTGGATGGGACTCACGAAGGCCAAGATGTGTTCACACGGCGTTCATAGAGAATCTCTTCCTCATCATCCAAGTCGTCGTCATCAAGACCGTCTGTTTGATGGTACAACGAAACACGCATGGCCATGGCGACAGGGTCGTCATCAGTCTTAGTAGCGAGGCTTCCAAGTTCATCGATGTCCTCGGCATGGGCAGCACCCGCTTCGCCTGGTATGATCTCTTGCTGCTCAAGGGAGTCCCGTCTAGGGCGATGTCCGTCGTCATCACCGTTGGAACGAGCAAGTATAGCGGGGGTATTGATCACAACGTGTCGGACTTCGGCCATGTATACTCCATCCACCACTTTCAATGGTGTGACCTAAAGGTATGGTCAATTATGGGTTGCAAGCAATGACGCGCAGTACTCACATCAGCGTCTGCTATCAACACAGCATCCATCAGGATATCTGAGATCCTTAGCAAGTACTCATCGTTCGGGTGTACTTGTCCTGCGGGCCCTGTACTATTGGTATTCAAAGAGCCTTTCATAGGCGAGAAGCCGGACAGCTCTATCTCCTCCTCGAGTTTGACGTTTATCCCTTGCAACTGATCGGCGGGGAAGACTCTAGCCAAGAGCGTGAGCATTTCTCCATAGGCTGGCCAGAACTGCGCCAACGCCGCTGTCAAGTCTGGAGTTGTCCTCGTTGGGCTGGATGCCCTCGAAAGGTATTCCAAATTCGCTCGGAGCCATTTGCTGGCGACCCGGAGAGTTTGTAGACTTCGACGCAAGATGGCTGTGATCCTTTCCGCGGCTGGTCCAGTGGGTGCCTTGACGGCTTCCTCCTCCAATTGAGGGTGAGCTATCCGCACCAGAGCGAGGTGAAGGCGGATAACATGAGTGAGGACCACCGCCTCCATTTGGTTCGGTTCGGTTCGTTCCTTGGCTTCCTGGTTGTCAGAAGTTGATTCCTTCACCGCCTTGCTCCCCCTTCGAAACATTCGCAATGTCCAGAGTGCGCCGAGAGCGGCTACATAAATCTTCACGATCAGGCCAATGGGGAGCAATCGCTCAGCCAAGAGTTTTGAGAATCGCTCAAGGACATAGTCTGAATGGCTTGCGAGGTATCGTTGCTGTATCCTGGATGAGAAAGTCAGATGGATGATGACAGAGGGGCACGAGGTCAGCGTACTCTTTTTCTGTCCGCCAGAGAGCATGGAGTAGTACAACATCCTTTTTGAATCGATCGACCACCAGTCTTGGCTGTTCAGTATCGTTTGGCGGTATAGCTTGCTGCTTGATTCCTGAGTCCATGCTGCGGGCAAGAGTCTTGTCGAGGTTATCAAGGGCCATGTGAAGGGGCAGTCGAACGCATAGAGAGCGATAGTAATGTAAAACGGATGCGAACGGGTCCGACTGGTAGGAAGATACGATTGCGAGTTGGTGGGAAGCATTCCCTGCATCTGGAAAGAGTAGGCGAGCTTGTGTATAGAAGGCCAGAGCACGATTGTAATTTCGTGGTCTCGGTGTCCAGTCCCCTGGTTTTCGGGTAGCTTTGGTTGCCCATCGGGGGAGAACATCCTCATGTCCCGCTTTGGGCCGGCCGCCGCTCTCGTTGTATTGCTCACGGTAACGAGCAAGGTCTCCAAGACAAATAAGACCTTTGACAAGGGTCATTATCTTGCGTTCGCGGTCCTTGTCAGTTGGAGGCGGAGTGGGCTTGCCCTCGTCAGGGAATACGTTCCGCCTGTTGGGGTCATCGGTGAAGCGGTTGAGGTTAAGTGCGGAAAAGGTCGGTTTAGCTTCATTGAGGGCAAACGAACGCGCGAAACGCAGGACAAAACCAATCCAGAACCGCTCTTCGTCCGCTAAGAACTGGCGGAAGCGCTGAATGAGCTTGCGAAGCTCCACGGGGCCTGTGTCCTGCTTTCGTGCTTTGGGGGAGGAGGATGCCGCAGCCTTTTCGGCGCGGGCATTGATGACCTTCTCAAGGTTAGCTATGCGTTGACGGTAAACGGCGATGAAGGCATGGGATGTCTCTATCCACATCGGATTGTCGAATGAGTGTACTTGAGGAGCATATGGGAAGCAAAGTATGAGCTGAAGATACAAGCGTCTTGTGCTGAAAATGGAGTGAGCAGGTTGCTTGGCGAAGGGTCAAGGACCGACTTTTGTCTGTGGAACTCCACATCTTTGTCCCATGGATCCTTGGCTTTTAGAGCCTCGCGGAGTGCATGCAGACTCGCCTTTGCATTTCTGAACGGAGGTCAAAGAGTGGCGAACGGGCCAGAATGAGGGACATACTTTACGATAAGCGCAGGGTCTGTGACTAGAGCAGCTTGCTCTGTAGTGTTGTGATGCATCCCTGGTGGCTTTGCGGCGAATCGAGCTTAGCCAAACACCCGCACGGGCATGTCGAGAGCCAAGATGCAAGATGCGAACTTCCAGCCCGGCGTTACCTCTCTCCGCCCAGCCTAGACATTTCTACCTCTCAAAGCACCAAAGCACTATGGTGTCTCGTGTGTTCTCACAGCATCAGAAAGTCTCATCGATAACTCATACTCAACAATACTTCGAAGATCAATCGAACACCGTTGTTGTCGTTCTAACCTGGTGTTTCCAGACCAAATGAACCGGTACTCTCCTAATCTTATTCTGTAATATCTGTGCAATGGCTCTAACGTCTCTCTGGTGTGAGCGGCGCCCAGGTGTGCAAGTGACCCGTTCTAGTATTGGCAGCTCGGCCGCTCTGGGGGGTATGGGAGTATATTCAATGGTGCGTACGGGATTTGCTTCTTCATCTCATCATTCCTAATCCATCGCTCTCCCAAGGCAAACTGGTGATATTCACGAAGCCCAATTTTGGTCAATAATACCCAGGAGGCTATATATTATATAGTAAAGGTGATATCGTTGAGCCAGCTACGGACGTTCCCGCGATGGGATTCCATGGCTGTGTAGTGAATATGGTGAGCAAACATATACCGCTACCTCGTTCTGTAATCCTTTTCCACCTCGACCATCGCACCTCGACTTGTCATATCTCCTCTTTTTTATCCTCTGTTTCAGCTAATGCTCTCATGCCTCTCTCACACAACTCACTTCCTTCATTTGGGCACTTATGTTCCTTGTTTTACTCTCCAACGCTTGCCTGTCCTGTGAGTGGGCCATCTCACAGTACTGGCATCCATCTTCCGCTGACCCCTCCCCGCAAGATGATGCTGCTTTGAATTTGAGAATGACCTTCAGGCTCGAGTATCCGCCGAGCATCCCGTGCTCCTTCCCGTGTGTGTGCTGGTGAGGGCCGCCGCGATTTCTGCTCAAGGTGCTCTCGACCAGGAGGAGCTGCACGTCTGCCTACAAGGGTACCAGCGAAGATTCCTCAGAAAGCCCTAACTAACGCGCCAACTAATACTCCGGTTAAGACTCCTTCGAAAACTGCCTCACCTAGCTCTGCCTGCCCTTCTAGTATTTCTTCTGATTTATTGCAAACATCCCAGTCTTGCTCTCAGCTGGACCTCAATACGCCACTTGCCCGAGACTTCGACAACAACTTTTGCTGGTAATCCCATGTCCTGGCCCTCCCAATTGCTGGTTGCAAGAGAAGGCCGTGCATTGAAAAGCCACGTCCTGACATATCAGTTGAACGGGATGTGACCAGAGAAACGTTCGAGACATCGTGAATGAATACAGCTAGAGTGATCACATTAGTCAGCCCGAGCGGCGATCCAGAATCCATTCTCTGCCCGCAACAGCCTTGCGCGTTACCCTTGAACCTCATCTATGGCCTATTTCCTTTCTGCCGGTTCTCTAGACGCGGTATACGAACTAGCAGAGGAGTCGAGTACGCTTGGGCAGGCCACAAAAGAGGCATTAGACGTCATAGAATCCGTCCTCAACGAGTATGGGTAAGCTGTAAACCGATTGTGTCAACCCATTCTCATGTCTCACGGCGACCAACACGCGCAGAGACGAACAGGTGGCTACCAGCTTCAATGGTGGCAAAGACTGCAAGTGCATTTTCTACAGGGCGCGTTGCCTAGGACTGATTAAGAGGAAGAAGGCACGGTGCTCTTGCATTTGCTGGTTGCCACGAGATCGAGAAGATATAGAAGAACAGATAAAAAAGAGGAACGCCGTCCTAATGGTGCCAATGGTCATGTGCAGGCGCACGGCAGCCAACCAGCCGCTCTCGCTCCTCTGAAATCCATCTACATTACGTGCTCCTCGCCGTTCGATGCCGTGGAGGAATTCGTATCAGAGGCGAAGGGCGTCTACAATTTAGACTTGTTCCGGACGTCGCCAGGAGGGATACCTATGAAGGAAGCGCTCTCGATTTACCAGCGAGCAGAGCCGGGCGTGAAGGCTATACTAGTAGGCACAAGAAGGGACGACCCTCATGGGAGTGCGTGCTCAATTCCCAATATGACATTCCTTGTTGCATCTATTAACTGTTCCTTCCACATAGGTAAACTCGACTTCAAAACGCCAACAGACCCAGACTGGCCGTCTTTTTTACGCGTACACCCAATAATAAACTGGACATACGATCAGATATGGGAGTACTTGCAACGCTTCAGCGTTCCTTACTGTTCGCTCTATGACCAAGGGCACGTCGAACACCCCACCTCTCCAATATTACAACTCACTCTAGGTGCTTATAGATATACGTCCTTGGGCTCGACACATAACACCTACCGGAATCCCGCTCTGCGAGATCAAAATGGCGACTATAGAGCCGCATACGAGCTGCACGACGGCTCAAAGGAGCGATGTGGCCGTTCAGCCGTCGATCCCGCACTTACAAATACGCCACTATAGCACCCAGCGCGTGAGTGCCCCCGACTTGTTAGTCCACCGTCGACCGGCAAAGTCTGTAGACCAAATCCACATTCATGCTTGTAGGGGCGTATCTGAACTATAGAGAAGCCTGAATTAAGTTATATATCCTCTATCTAGTTTCTAGTTTCTAGGAAAGCTCACAGCGACAGGGAAGTACTCTAGTGGTTCAGAAACTACTACAATACGTTTTGCTACTAAAGATAGCCCGACGAAAACGAGACGTGCCAGTAAAATTCGTGATAGAGTCATTTGAAGGCGAGGCGTGATGTATTGCCTGGCCCCCCTAAATATTATATCCACATATCATCAGGAACCCACGGTCCATCGTCTGTCTTAACATCTCTAATTGACCAAGCAGAGCGGTGAGAGCTAGTGGGGTGGTATATCGTGCATTATGCTTCGTCGCCGTGCTTGCTATGTTTTGGTTTTGAGCCTCCATTCTTGCCCTCAAGCTCCCGAATGGCCTCGTCAAGGTCGATATCACTGCTCTTGCGGCTATCCTCCATCGGCACGGGGGTATAGCCATTCTTGCCGCTCCCGCGCTCGAGGTCGCGCATAGCGCTTCCGCCGTTGGCCTCGAATTCGCGCTTCGCAACAAACTCTTCATTCTTCACCCAGGTGTAGTAACACGAACCACCGAGGATAATGCCTATACTCGAGCCGCGGCCACTGTTCGCCCAAAAAAACAAAGGTTTAAATCAGGGCAAACGAAGGAAGCACTGTGGACGCGGGCTTACACTGTAATAATATCCCCGAAGAAGTACATCCCCATAAAGGATTGGACAATGCCTCGGACGGCCGAGGAGATCATGTGGGTGATGGGCGAGGTAATTTTAATACTTAGGACCCCTGCTATGCTAAGCAACCAACCGACGATTCCCTGAAAGATCGGGGTCAGTACACACACTCTCCTCGTGAATGCCAGGACGAGACTAACAGTTATCAGGGACCCCCAAAGGAAGGTGGCGAGAGGGCTGTTGCTGGTGGACGAGGAGAAAGCGGGCGTGCTGATGAAAGCCAAGATGTCCGGAACCTCTCCCGCGAGCACGATGAGAGGCAGGAGCAGCACCGAGCTCAGGATATTGCTGTACCACGACAATTCAAGTGCATCACCATTAACCACATCTAGACTCTTTTTGATAACGATTGCGTGAGCAGCCGTCGTCATGCTCGAAAGAATACCGAAGAAGATTCCGAGGAAGGAAGGGCCTTTGCTGTTGGTTCTGGAGTTGTGGGAGCCATCGAGGAAAACGCCGACGAAGAATCCGACGGTCACTGCTCCGCATGCGATGAATATCCTGACGGATGGTCGTGAATTGCGAAGAAAGAGGACGGAGAAGATGACAGTCAGTGGGAGGACGAGTCCTCGCGCAATTTGGTAGAACGATGCGTCCACATATTTCAGGCAGTAGTTATTCGAGCTGTAGAAGAACAAGAGCTACCTCAGCATATTTGAAATAAGCAATAACGGCACTGGGACGCGCCTGAGCCCTATGACGTTAATGAGGGCCATAGGCAGGAGACCCTTGCATTTCCTGGCGTCGGGTTTGAGGGGAACTTTGAAGAGGCCAACAGCATTTGTGAATATGAATAAGACCACAGCTATGAGAAGTTGGGCGAGGAGGAAAAAGAGAGGCGTAGTGGTGGTATTGAGGACCCATTTGTTTCTGCGGATGTGGGTCACACAAGCGCGAGAGGAACGAGCAAACAGACATACACCATGACCATCTGTACCACATAACCGGTATACTGTGAGCATATGATTCTATTTGGGCCAACTGTTGGGACTGGGACAACTTACAGAGAGTGCCGCGAACATGTAAAAGAGTATAGTCGCTGCCTGGAGCACCGAATGAGCAATATAAGGACATTACAAGATAGTAGTACTGACAACGAGCCATCGCGAGTGGGGTTTTTCGTTGGACATTGTATCGTCGTTCGTCGTAAGAGAAAGGAGTCCCAAGTGCCAAAGTGCCAAAGCAGGGATGTTGCAGGGATGTTGCAGGGCACCGTGGACCGTGCCAAACCGCGGTCTGGCGATTCTACCGTGGCAAGCGGTAGCGACTTCCGCTAATATTCGGATGAAGAATCGGAAGGCCCGCGACAGGGGTTGATCATCTCTGGCTTAGGAAGGACGCGAAATTGGTCACCTCGAACGTAACCACTACTTCTGGTCTTTAAAAAGCTTACAAGGTTCCGATTTCGCTGGTTCGTCTAGCCTTCATTCCTATTCCAGTAAAGCTGTAAACAAAGAGAGCAGCCAGGACTGGTCATCTTGACAGAGAGTAACATGAGAACTTGGCAGTTCTCATCTGTTCAGAACAGGGCTTCTAACCTGTCAAATTTAACACAAAGCGACCCACCACCTGGCCATCCGCCTCCCTTGCCCTTTTCCATAAACCCAGGAACTAGACCTCCTAATAATGCCTCCCAAAAGGAAAGGAGCAAAATCAAAGGCCAAGAGCAGGGCTAGAGCCGCGACTCCAGAGCCCGCTCAGGAGGCGTCAGTGCAGGCAATTGACACGGTTGATGAGAGGGAGGCAGCTAAACAAACACCTATGGAGGTCGACTCAGCACCAATAGAAGAGGTCGAGGTTGAGGAACCAGTAGCTCCAACTACAAGCGAAGCGAAGCCAGGGATGACTCCGCAAGAACGGACGCAGAAGTTGGCAGCGTTGAGAACTAAGATGGTAGTTCATCAACTGTACCTCTGTACTGATTGGGTCGGTTGCTGATATCATCTTACAGCGCGAGTCAGCAGTAGCCAACCGCAAAGACCTCATTGAAGAGTCTCAACGGGCGAAAATGACCGCACGCAAGGTTGCGCAGATAGAGAAACAACGAAGACTCGCTGGAATACTACGGGAAAAGGTCGACGCGCAGGAAAACGGTGTGGACGTGGAGCGCACGAGGAATTGGGAGTACAGCATCGACGAGGACCAGGAGTGGCAGAAGCGGCTTGAAAAGAAGGCCCGAAGAGCCGACTTTGAGTTCCATGGTGTGTACAACCATGACAGAAGTGATCGTCTTTATTGAACCCCTTAAAGATGAGACCCAAACCGCCCACCGCAAGTACAAGAAGGATCTGGACCTCCTAAAGCCCGATTTAGTCAAGTACTCCAAGCAGAAAGAAGTCGCTCTCGGACTAGAACCCGGGGCTCTCGTCAACGCGTCTCCAAGTGCACAACAACAAATCATTGCCGCAGCAGCTGGAGGCTCCAGTGAAGCAGCAGAATACCTGTATCGGGATGCTAACACCCTGCTCTATGCGGATAGCCAGCCCAGCGAGGATGCGATCGATAAGGTGGTGAACAAGCTCAATACCGACTTGGACAAGCGAGCCAAGTGGTCCCGGAAGCGACTCAACACAGATGAGGGCGATATCACGTACATTAATGAGCGGAATCGGGTGTTCAACAAGAAGGTGTGCCCACATTTCTACCCCATGACTTGCTCCTTCTCCCTGGCACACACTGACGAACGTGCTTTTGGCAGATTGCGAGGTATTATGACAAGTATACCAAGGAGATTAGGGAGAGCTTCGAGCGTGGGACCGCTGTGTAGCTCGTCCCCCACTTTTTCATACGCTGCATTCTTGTCCCCCCTGTCGCGTCGTGTGTATAGTACAGTACTATTATGCGTTGCTGTTGTGTAATCGAGCTCTCGCGTCTGTCGTCTGTCAGACGGCATTTCATTGCTTGTCATTTCTAGCTCTCACCACAATCTCCATAAGCATAATGTCGGAGCGCTCGCCTTCGCCGTCGTCTCCAGTGTTCAAAGAGTCTGATGACGAGTACGACACGCAGTCGATGCACTCGCTCTCTCTCGACGACTCACCCAAGCAGCGATTGGCTGCCCTTTCGAGTTTACAGGATAGGGTGCCAGTTGAAATCCCAGAACCATCACGAAGTCCTCCTATCGACACTAGTACAACCATAGCTGCGTCTCTGGCATCAAACGCATCACCAATAGACGAAAAAGAACACGGAACCGAAGCCAACGGTGGCATCAAGGACGAACCCGAACCGCTGAGCCCGTCACGCTCGCCATCACCAACTCACAAAGTCCGTGATGTCCCTCTATCGCCAGTAACATTGGGAACAACGGTCGGCGAGTCCCGGGCAACGGAGTCCTCGCCGAGTTCACCGCTCCAAGCGCAAGTCGCCGGCACCAAATTTGCCAGTCCTCCTCCAAGCGCAGTCGTCCCGCTCTCTGTGCAATTCAGAGACTCGGATACGTCCAGTATTAGTTCCGAGACGCAACGCAAGCTCCGCCCCGATTCGTTACTCATCAATATACCCAAGAATTCGCTCATTCTTGGCGTAGCTGTTGTTGATTTTGATCACACGGTTAGTGGGTTTGTATGTCCAAGTTGCGTGCTATATGCTGACTGTCAATGTGGTGTAGGTTGGTCCTAGAATCGAATTCTCCAAAGGTTCAATATTCTCAGATGAACACCTTTCCACTATCTTGCCCTTCCTCGCACTCCCTGATGGAGCACATTTGTCAGAGGAGGACTATTCGTATTTTCATATTGTCCCTTCTACGGAGGGGGCCTCAACCGTATTCGGAATCTCGTTCGTGGCATCCCCCTGTTTCTTGTGCTCCCTGAATGCACCTAACGTCCCCAACCTAGATGTAACCGTCAAATAGCGGCATCCGATCTGCTGGTCAAAACGGATGATATTACCCGTTCGACGGTACAAAAGGCTGTGGTCGTTTTAGCATCTAAACCCATCTTTGGACCAATCAGGTTAGCAGGTATTCCCACGGGTCCCTTTACACTGGGATCCTCACAACTCTTGCATAGGGATAAACTCGGTGTGGTGACTCGAGCGTTCTTCAATCAAAGGGATTTTGGCGAGACGGACATCCTTGTTCAGTTTTACGAAAGATTGGAGGGTTCTTTAAGGACTCAACTGACGGAGAGTGGGCTCTACATGGGTATGTTGTGTCTTACTCCTCAAAGGACTGAAGATAACCTTCGATTCAGGCACAAGCCTGTAAGCTACAAATACGAATCACTAAGCAGTATGCTTATGGAATCTCATAGGCGGGAACTAGTCCGTGCATTCAGACATCGAACATTGGTGCTTCTGAAAGCACTTATGTTGCAACGAAGGGTCAGGCTTGGCGTCATATTCTTGAATCGTGCTTACATTCCTACCATAGCTCATCTTCTACGGCCATCCAGTAGAAAAACTTTGCACATACCAATACTCCCTCATCTCACTCTTCCCCGGCCTACTGCAAACCCTTGACGATTGCGGTTCCCCCTCCTTAGCGGCCCGCGCCCCGACGCTCAAACGACAAGAGGAGCTGCGAACGAGCGATAGAAAGAGTTTGTTGGCCTACATCGGTCTCCCTCTCGACATTTTTGGCAAGGTGCGAGGCGGTAGCCCTCGTGGAGTGAGCAGAAACTAAGGGGATGACATAGAACTCATTTTTCCAACCGTATCTGCCATTGCAACAAACCGAAATGATGGCGTCGGATAGTTGGCTGTGTGGGAGCACCAACTCGATTGTCACACAGCAAAAGGACGTGGACCTTTTCGTCAACGTGAGACTGAAAATACTTTACGCAAGGTCTGCTTGTCTGACGTCGCAAATCCTAGATTGAAACTTCGCAAATCGAGTTCCGAGCTGCACATGTCGAACGGCTGGTGGCACTCACACCGGCGGATCGTAAATGGATAGATGATATTGTGCGGGACGTGAATGCAAGCTGGAACGACAACGATCCTACTCGACCGCTGGGCATGCAGTCAGTGTTCACTCTACTCCCTGTGCTGTGACTTACGCGATTTATAGGTTCAAAGGCTCTGATGACTACCTTCGCACCAAGTTCGAAGAGTACATCTCCGGGGCACTATCGAGTATAAAATTCCACGAGTATCATGCTAAGAACAACAAGACAGTCCTCATGAACCCTGGTGAGAACGCATCGTGGGAACACTGGGAGGCCTAAGGAGGTCAACTGATAGTTTCTGCATCAGGTGAAGTGAGCACCGGGTGGGAGGACTTCGGGCCCGCTTGGATGTCCTCGTTCCAAAATACCACGGCCTACGAGGTCTGGAATCGCATAACAGATCCCCTACTTTTCGACATTGTGGAACCAAAGTGTGCCTTCTTTCCCCATCCCCATGACCTCCACTGACAAGGTCCTTTTGCTGACAGACACCCATGCGAAGAGAAGCCCACCGTGGTGGGGGATATCGGACTTCGACTGCAAGAAGGCATCACTGATTTGAAGATAGACCAGCAGCTCGCCCCTGCACGAGAGACATTTACGAACGCTCTCGCAGCTGGATCGACCGGTTTTTTCCGCGCGTTCGAGGGCGTCAAAGGGGGCATTAACCGCTTGGCAACGCAACGAAAAGAATCACTTTCCGGATCAAGCCCAGGGGTTTCTGGCGCCGTTGCGGCCCCAGATGTTGTTTCACCAGCCTCCGCCTCCGCAGCACCAGCCTCAATACCCACCTCTCCCCCGGTGACGGAATCGAAATTGAGGCCACTCAGTCTTGTGTCGACCCGTTCCGCAGTCTCAACAGCCTCGATTACTTCATCACCGGCGGTTGATGCTACGTCTGGCCCTGGGAGACCTTCGATTGTGAGCTGGGGCAGTGGATTCGGGAGCTTTATATCTAGCAAAGCTCCCAGATTCTCGGTCAAAGGCATCAGTCTTGGGGTCGGAGGCGTTCTGCAAACATCCAACAATGAGACAGACGAAGGGAAAGATAAGGACAAAACGCCGGAAGCCCCGTCCCCGCCTGTCGGTGCAGGGGCCAATACGGAGGCGGACGGGTCGGCGGATAAGGCGCTTCAGAGTTCATCGACGATCGAGTTTCAACCTAGGAACCTGGACGAGGATCCCAAAACGCCGGTCACTGCAAAGCCTACAACTGCTGTGGGACATTCTCCCCCACCTCAAGGAGAGGTTGGATATGCAGTGTAAAGGCGGGTGGCGGGCCATGCGGCGCTTTTTATTAGTCACACTCGGTGACGACTCTCCTCACATATCCAACGTAGTCAGTGGTAAATTATTCATTCGTAGATCGATATACCTTACTTCGTCGTGAAGGGAGTAAGTTGAAGAGTTAGAGTGCATGGTGCATAGTGCATAGTGCATAGTGCAGTTAGACGTAATGAATGCCATTCAGTTCGGGCTCCTTGACATACTCTGTTGTGGGAGAAACGTGGTTTCTGGCTTCAACCAGACTGCTGGTTCAAGAGGATCAATGTAAAACCTGTCATGAGTATGGAGCCCGGTCCAAAAGCCAAGAGTAAGAGGGTGTAACAACTATCCTAATCAAAAATTCCTAAGTCCACCATAATCCAATACCAACACGATAACTGAGAAAGTATTTCTGCATGAGGGCCCTAAGGCCCAGATCCATCTATGGAATTACGGGACAACACGACAAACGAGGGAAAGAATGACCTCGATCTATATACTCAGCTAATCATGGTGAACGACTGTATTCACCACCCCCCGCAAACTCTCAACTGAGTCGTGGTCAAGAGTGGGGCATCCCCTAAACTCGATGTTTTCTAATCGACTCACACCCTCCAGACGATGTCTTGACTCGACGAACCGGACAATCTCGTGTCCAGTCACACCACCGCACCGTTTCAGCACCAGGTCCTTCAGCTTTGGCAGTACAGGCGCTTTGCCCAACGCCTCAAAGAACTGTGGTGTAGGCTGGGAGGCAACCAGCCTCAGTGACCGAAGCTCCCTGAGCCTCGAGAACATACGGATGGCCGCAGAGACGGCCGCACCCTTAATTCGCAAGTTCTCAAAGCGAATCTCCTCGACTGTCGTCAGGGCATTATCTGCTGCTGCAAACCAGCACAGATCGGAGTCGTTGTTGAGGGAGCAGGTAATGTGGACCGTCTTGAGGTTAGGCGCATCGACTGTCTCGAGTATTAGCGCTTGGTCGATGCCTTGGACACGCCATAGATGGAGCGAGGTGAGGGAGGGGAGGAAGACTCGCGTTTCTTCGGTGGCGTACAGCGTGTCTGCGTCAACTGCGAAGGCACAGGATTCAAAGCGTAGGGTGGTCAGGTGAAGAGAACCACTCAGACCTTGCAGGCACTTGTGTATAGGAAGCTGGAAACTCGAACAGAACACAACGGTTCTCAAACTTGGCATTGCCACCCTCTCCCAATTTTTGCATGTCACCCGGTTGAGCACGAGGGTCTGGAGGTTGGGGAAACCTTCAGTACGCTCCAAAACTTGAACCGGGGCCTCGGTTACGGAGTTGGTCGAATGAATCGATAACTCATTAAGCAGTGGGCCCGGCAATGTGGATGAAAAGAAAGTGTTAAGGAAGGATTCGGCACCCGTTATGAGAGTGAGTTTATGGCAACGACTCATTGCCGGTATGAGGCCACTGATGCACTTGGCTACCACAGCAACGTCGCCCGGGTCCCCGTCCATGTACTCTCTAAAATCGCAGTAGATCTCGAGTGGTGCAGCCCCCGAACGGGAGAGGAACAGTTGGATCCATTTGAAGGATCGCCCGTACCCAGGAGCTACCAGGATTCTACTCCATAGGGCAGGGCTGGAGTAAACGATATCTCTCCATAGACGACACACAAGAGCTGCGTCGAAGAGAGGTTGCAAGTTTGTTGCATCCTTCTTTGGAGATAACAAGAAGGGGGCAGATATCGCTAGGATAATGATCTGAGCGATGATTTCGGGTGGAATCTTTCGTATAGGGGCATTACTTGATAGCAACGTAGAACGTGCTCTCTCGAGTTGTGCAATTTGGCGGTTGAGTCCATCGATTTGTTCGTCTATGGCGGTAAGTTGAGGGATGAGTTCCTTGGGTGCGGTGGACATGGACAAGTTTTGGTGCTTTGGGGTGGTGCTTTTGGGGCAAGAATGCCGGTCCCCCAAAGATTTTAAGAGCGCGGCCAGGAGGCGCAGGGGTTCCTGGGCACGTCATCTACAACGCGGCCCTTTGCCCACGACTAATGAGTGGAGGATCGTCGGGTTGTCGGAAGAGCCCGTGACGGACGGTAATCGCTCCTCCGGAATTCAAAGCCTCTGGGCCGTGCGCCAAGGCAGCCTTCATAGGCCGGTGAGGAGCAAGACGCTTCAAATTTCGAGATGAGACGAAGGTCTTGGCACACCTCACGGGAGTATTCCATGAGCCATTCTCTCCAAGCTCTCAGCACAAGGCGATCCCTTTGATTAATCACATTTGAAAAGGTGGGCTGGTTTGCCATTAATAGACGTAAATGCGAATGCGAATGTGCAAAAGTCGTGTTTTTGGATAATAGAACTTGCGAGTGGCGGCACGAACGCTCAGGGGAGGTCGGGCACATCTGCTGGGGGGGCACCAATAATTCTAAATGGGGCAGACGTCAGGAGAGTCAAGAGAAGCCGAGAAGACGCCCTTAAGCCCTGAGAAAATTTAGAACAGCGTCCGGGAAAAGGCTGGTTCCAAGTGAGATGAGCGAACAAACCCGGCACGTTCTTGTTTTCCGCCGTCATAATGGCCGCGCAGCTTCCACTAGACTTCAGCCACCCAGCTGTGAGGGAATACGTCAACCTCATACGGCTGCAAGTACTCACTCCGCTTTCAACGCTGGTCTCTGTCGCCACCGTGCTCGCGACCGAATTCATCGTTCACCCTACTCTGAGCGGGATCGTCGAAATATGGCCCACATCCATCTCCCCCAAGGCCTCTATGGTCGGAATTTACTTACTCATTCTCTTTGGAAGCCAAGTGGGTAGATTCCTTTATGACGACCGATGACCAGGTTTACCTGACGTTCAATTCGTAGATCGGCTACTGCTTACTAATGGTAGCAGCTTGGTGGGTATTGATTCTCTATGGTGCTTGTACTTTCTCTGAGTATTCCTTTCTTCCTCAGGAAAGAACATACCAAAGTGCGTACCAGTTCCCAAGCCACCGGCATCTCCTGACCTTCTTGACCCTATTTCCAGAAAGCAATTGTGCATGGAGTTGGGTTCCCTGTCATTCTCGCCAATTTCCTCATGGCGGGCTGGGCCGTGGCATTCTCTTTTCAAGCGTTCACGGCCTGCAGCATCCTCATCGGGCTTACCGTTATCCTCCTGGCATTTGTCAACCTTCGCTTAATGTTGTATTATCCTGCCGCCTGGACGTCGCCAATTGATTATTTGCTACTTCACGCTCCAGTTGTGAGCAGAGCTCAAGGTGTCTGCTGTGTGTACTTGCTGATGCGTGCTTAGCGCCTCTTCTTGTTAGTATCCCTGAACCTGATGCTCCCCCTTTCGATCTTCCTTGCTATTGGTCATCGGTGGTCAAACGGACATAGGGAAGCTTACGACCATTACCAATGGGAGGGCTTCTCTGTTGTCCTCTTGTCGGGCCTCGTAGGGACAATTGTGGCTGCATGGAGAAGTGACCCCGTGTGGAGTTTGGGAACCGTGTGGCTTCTCTGGTGCATTGGGGCTGCACGGCCCAAGGCAGCCCCTGTCTCAGTATGTGGCGTTTGCCTTACCCTTGTGCCCAGCTATATTAAAGACATCTGTAGGGTGCTATCATCGCCTTTACGGTGATCATCCCGGTCGCATTTGTGGGTTTCCTTGTCTGGCGAGCCATTCGGAGGGGAGATCGTCGACACGAAGCAGAAGGAGAGGGGCGCGTGCGTCTTGAAGGGGACGATGAGGGGTTGCGTGGACAACAGTCGCAGAACGGAGGTGCGACAATCACCCCTGGCCCAGGAAACCACGAGGTCCATTCTGACGAGGTGTGGGCTTGATTCGACAGTGTGAAAGAAATGAGAAGCCTCAATTCCTTGCCCTTTGGCCACCTCCAAAAGCGCAATGAATCGTTTGGACATTCATGAGAGCTATCTGTACAATAACCCCTGCCCTGTCACCCGGCATTCCAAGCGCTATGTAGCCCCATCCCCCGATGTACTAAGCCATTGCCATAATACTAGAGTGGTCAATCCGCGCGTTCCAGGAATGAGGTCCCCATTGCTCGGACTTTCCCGCGAAAGCTTTCATACCACTGCTCGATGGCCCTTTGAGGGATACTAGTCATGCCAAAAGAGGACGTAAAGTTGAGCAGGTGTCGTGCGATACGTTCTGCCAATACAGCTGGGTCGGCTACAGACTTCCCTGATGAGGGCAGGGCAGAGATTTGGGAAATGACAGCGTCAACGGGTTCGATTGCTATGCCTAGCAGTGCTGTGACGTCCTCTGAAGCGGTAGACCCTGGAATAATCGCCTGGCTCTGCTGCTGGAAGGATTGAGTGAAACGTTGCGATCCTGCATAGTCGGAAGCGCCGAATGTACCCCGGACGCGGAAGATAGCGGAAGGTTTTTCGTTGGAGAGCCTAGGTGGCGCGTCAAGAGGTGTCTATGTATGGAAACTGGGCACTGACATTCCGAGCAATTGGAAGCCTTTACCTGGCCAGAAAAAATGAACAGTGGCGGCATAACCGGGTGGAAATGGCACTGGTATCACCGGTGTTAGCATAGCCGACACTGACAAACAGTGAACGCACACCTGTGCCAATTAGGAAGACGCAGATGTGATTTATGTTGGATGCATTCTCGAGTTGAAATGCGCAATGTGTTTCATCGATCTCTTGCAGGTTCGTTTGACTATTTCCGGCCATGTAAGTCTATATCTGGCTTCATCTAACAACCGAACTAATTTTGCAACTCACACAAGCCGTCCGGCGACAAGGCAGCCAAACATAGTGAGATCGGGAAGTGTTCAGGTATATACGATGACGTTCTAGGGTCGTGTGTGAATCCCAAGATGCGTCCACAGGCTGACAGGTGGGGGTGAGCCTTCGGTCTTCGCCATTCGATCCATTCACCATTCAGCTTGGTCACTTCCTGTTTTCATAGACTTTACCTCATCCAGCTCATGAGGACCTCACGCATCCTTCTTTGTATTCTCTGGACTAACAGCATAATACACAAGTCTACGACGAGAGCCGTACGTGAGACTGTCCTCACAGCTCACGGCTCGCAGTCTGCAGCTCGCTCGCCCAGGCGCCTGCCAGGAGCAAGCGTGAGATGTGGGACAATGGAAACCGGTATTCTGGAAGAACCGGGGGGGGTGAATCTCCAGGGTACCAACCAGCTCACTGGAACCGAGGCGAGTGCGAGCGAGGGAGTGAGCACGGCGGGGCCGAGCACTGCCAAGTACGTGTACGTGTATTGGAGGTTGGTCGCCCCGAGAGATCGGCGTTGATCCGTGGTCCGATTGTTGTTCTGTTTGGCTGAAGGGGCCGAAGGGGAAGCTGAAGGAAGAGATAATGGGAACAAATCATAAAAAAGTACAAGAAGCAATATGGTGATATTGATGCTCCCACATCCTTATACTGAAGCTCAAGGGCTGGAAGCTCAAGGGTCTGCTGTGAGGCTAGGGCTGCTGGGGGTTCCGCGGCTGCCAGGATGCCAGGATGTCATATGCCGTACGTCACGGCGCAAACCGGTAAACCGGTAATCTCGTCACAGCCCTCGACAAAGGACAAAGGAATGACAAAGAAAACTGCACGAGCAGCCATAGCGCCAGGAACATCATGGCGCCGTGCATCGGGACGTTCTGACTGATCTCGATGGTTCTCAATAGTTCTCGCTTGTGTCGAAGGCGTGGGGAGGCAGCAGTTCCCGCAGCAACAAACGCAATCATGGCCATGCGCGCATACGGGTACGAGCGCAGCTCGACATGCTTGGGAAATAGCTTGGGAACGGCTTTGACGGATGGGTCGCGACCAATAGAACCTGTCAAAGACGCTTAACGACTACCGGGATGTGGCTGCGTTCGCTAAGTGGTGAGGAAGGACCACCAACTTAAATATTCATCCGCCGATTACTCTGAGAGCGCCACGGGTCGTTGTCTCGTGTATGCAGGGTTGTTTCGACCTCTCGGAGATTGACAGAGTGGGGCTTAATTTGTCTCCAATCTCCAGATACACTTTCATCTTGATATCTCACCCATACATACCTACCTATATTCTTACTTACATACTTACATACTTACATACATACTACATACATACAAACTATACAAACTATATATACACATACACACATGCATACATACATACTTATCTACCTACAAATTCCCTCATGGTATGTTCTGGGCATGAGGCCCACATGATCTCCATTCTCATGGCTGGGGAGGGGGGCGTGGGCCATATTTGGGTTCATTTTCCGACGCTCGTGTCGCCGACGCATAAGCAAGCATCGTGATTCGTGAATCGTGATCAAGCTAGGCGCTGGCAAGCCTGTTATCGGCAGCCAGTCACAGACAGTTGCAGCCAGTCGCAGCCAGTCGCAGCCGTCGAAACATGACGCGTTGAAACGAGTTGAAACGATACGAAGCGGAAAGCTTAGCGATTCTTCACACGAAGCGGAAAGGAACGGGTGGTTACGGTGCGTGATGGACCTTTTAAGGAAACCTTCAGGTACTCGGTTGGCCGGACCGAGCACAGCCGATTTAGGGTGGCATTCCAACCCCAATGCTCAAGAAAGGGTAGGATTGATGATTACTTCCGAGTCGTGATCTGTGATTTGATCCTTCCTTCGTGTATCGCGTGTCGTGTCGTGTATCGAGTAAACAATGAATCAAATAACACGAGTCCTCACGCGCGATGCTCTCGCTCAGCTCTCATTCAAAACCACCATACTTGAACGTGCCAAGTGGCTCTACATCTTGGACTCATCCACTCCTGCCATACTTTCCATTATCCATGAAGCAAGACAGTGATGACCAGCTCACCGACCTAGACGACCTCCAGGCCGGTCAAGATCCCGCCTCTCTCCAGGAAAGAATCGTTCGCCGGCGAAGTTCAAAGGGTCCTTTGCGCTCTTGTCTCTCACAAGTATCCTCACTGACCTCCTTGCAATAGCCTGCGATCAATGTCGCAAAGCAAAATGTAAATGTGAGCGCGGAGACGGGCCCAATGACCCCTGTAAGACTTGTATGCAATTGGGTGTCGGTGAGTGAACAACACTCTCAACCGTTCGATCACTATGCTCACATTACTACATAGAATGTACTTTCCTTGGTATGTGAGCTCGAAACCCGTCGATCAGACTGAATCACTCATATCGACGTCCTCTACCGCTCCAGGCCCGAGCCGGAAGAGGTTAGTAGGAGTGCCAGTAGTCACCACAGTCGATCTAACCTACTCTACAGAGGCCCCGCTAAAGGTTACCTCTCAGCGCTCGAGGAGGAGAAACACCAGATGGAGGCGCTAATCGGGACATTGCTTGCCAGCCAGGACCCCCGTGCACGAACTCTCATACAAGATATCGTTCAGGATCCTCTCGCTCGTGAGGTGCTCAGTCGTGTCGATCGTTCCATTGTTGGCACTCAAGGCCGGATGCAAGGCGCCAGCCGTTGGTCGGAGCGCAATGAAGCCGGCAAATCCGGTCGAGTAGGCAAGAGGATGACAGGGGAAATGGCCTCCTCAACATACGAGTGGCAGGACCACCTTTTGCATATCATCGGAACTTCACCCTCAGCTGGGGCATTTCGCCCATCCTCAGCATCGTCCTCCCGCCTCCTCCCAGCACCACACAGCATGAATGTATCGCCAGTGCAACCCGGATATCACCCCTCACCTCCGGGGCATAATGTTCACCACCGCCGCGAACCTGTCCACCATCCCCTACACGCAGACCCTGGATCGATACACCCTAGTTTAGCAGTCCGAAATTCTCACCCGTCCCTTCATTCTGCCTATGCAGGCTACCCTCACCAGAATCCTGGACTACAGCCGAAGCCCGGCCAGGGCCCGCTGCAAGTCGAAGTCCTCCAACCGTTCTCCATTTCGCGCGAGGAAGTGAACTTGGAGAGTCCTCGACAGCGCCGTCGGATCGAGAACTCTATGGCGGGTGTCGTACGTACGCTCCGTCATGTGCAGAGCGCGCATTCGCTGGGCGGAAGGTCTACAGCGGGAGGATTGCCCTGCGCTGGTCCCACTCACCGGAGCCATGGTAAGTCATTACTTCGGCTTCCCCAAGGTTCCGCCATTTCGGACTGACATCGCGCTCTCCCGGTCTGCGCAGTCTCCGACAGAGGGTCTTCTGTCCAGTCACCAAATCACATCGTGTCATCCTGTGACTCTTCTGATTTCGAAGACTGCAATGATACCATGGGCCATCTCAGCCTGGACGACAATGCGGAGGTGCGGTATCACGGCAAGGCGAGTGGCTTGCACTTGCTCGGACCGGCACTGCGAAATGACAGTCGACAAGAGGGTGGCGTTTGGTACGTGGCGCAATGGGTCGGCGGAGTTAAAGTCGGTCTTGGGGTCTTGTTTGTTGGCTGACCAAACTTGATGATGACAGGCGTTTCCCGCCTGCAAGGGTGTGGCCCTCAATCGAGCCTGGCAACCATCGTCGCCGCATTAGGGTTGAAGATTACGGTGTCCGACTTCCATCGAAGGAACGGCAAGCGTTCCTCCTGCAACTCTTCTTCACCCACGTCAACACCTCGCTGCCGCTCTTCATAGAAGAGCCCTTTATGGATGCATGGCACCGATCGGTGGACGACCTGTATGTTCACTTGGTGTATTCCGTTCAGAATGTTACCTAAAGCGCCCGACCAGGGAGCACTTGGACCCAGCCCCAGATGGCTCTGGATACCTACCAGATCGTCTCCCATTGGCTCTGTTGCTGGTCATATTTTCGATTGCAGAGCGGCTCACCGACGACGAACACCCTGTCCCGAGGGACGGGACGATGTGGTCTGCCGGCGAATCGTACCTCTCTGCGGCCAAGCATATGATGAGTACGTTATTTCCAATGATTGACTTGAGGGGGTCCCTGACGCTGTTCTCGGTCTTGCGCCGATGCAGCCGCCAATCCCTATGCAGCGTCTCGTGCATCCACATGCCAGGCACATTTGTTGATGACCTGGAGGGAGATTGGTATCGGCGCAACCAGCCAGGCATACATCTTCCTGGGTTCCGCGATCCGCATGGCCCAAGATATGGGGCTGAACCGAAACTCGGCCAAGTTCCAAGAGGGGTCAGAAGCCCTCTTTTCAGACGCGGAGAGAGAAGTGCGGAACCGCATTTGGTGGTGTGCTCTCGTTCTTGACAAGTGGGTTTCCCTCCTTCTGTTTTGACACCTTGAAATCTGAAGTTTATGCTCAGGTATGTTTCGAGTTATCTCGGGAAACCCACCATCATCTTCGGCCGTGATTTCGACACGCCGCTGCCAGCCGAGTCCGAAGCTGAAAGCTGCGCGATTTGGGAGCCACACCATTCGAGGCTACGACAGGATGAAGTCGAACCCAGCCTTCAGTATATTCCTGGACCTGGTCATGTCATTGCTTGCTTTACTGAGGCAGGAAAGCTCTGTTAGTTGGACACTTGCTTGGCACCGCGATCCCATAGTTCTAACGAATCGCTAGCGGTCATCTTAAGTCAGATACTCGAAGGTCTATATTCCATCAAACAAGCAGTTCCCTCTCGGCATCGAGAAGCAGCCCGGTTGGAAGAGATGCTTGACAAATGGTTGCTGGTGTTACCAGATCAACTCAAAGTTGATATCAATAGTATCAAGAATGGGGCCGCACCGCCCGCGCCTCACGTCTTGATTCTTCATATGCAGTACTGGAACGCGGTGTTGCTATTACACCGGCCTTTGTGAGTCGCCTTTTCTGGTTGAATACGCTTTTGAGTTTGGTTAACCATCTCGATCTAGTATCCGCAGGATATCCTCGACTCGTCGCTCGACTCCTGCAAGTGGCGATCTGAGCGTTGACTCAGAGCAACAATACGCGATACAAATACGATCCACTGACATGAGCAACACCGCTGCTCGCCACATTGCAAGTCTCGGGACCATCTACATGCACTCGTTCAGCCTCAGACGAAGTTCCTGCTTCCTATCCTATTACATCTTCAGTGCAGGCATTTCGCACGTAGTAGCATGTAGGTTGGAGTCTTCGACAAACGTTATATTTTGCTTATTATTTTTCATAGTGTCTACTAGCGCCGAGGACATTCAAGCGGCGACTTGCCTCCAAGAATGCATGGATGTGCTAAATGCCATGCGGTACACCTGGCCCAGTGCTGGCCGTGCTTGGGACCTCTTGTATGGTTGTCGAGCTGCGATCAAGACGAACACCGACATACCGAGGAACCGGGTGACTACCCAGGTCAAGAGACACGCCGATGAGGCATTTGACGACTACCATACACAATCTGCACACCCTTCTCTGCAGCAGCCCTATGTGCAAAATTCAAAGCCTGCACCGATCGATAGGATGGGCACACAAATGCATCGACCTCTGTCGAGGCCATCGTCGTCGCATATCAGCACAATATTTCCCTCTAATTCTCCCTATGGTGTCCGTGTTCATCCAGTGTCCCAAGAGCAGCCAGATGGGACGACGTACTTCTCCATTAATAGCTGGGGTGATAATCCCAGTCTTGATACCCCTGGAATGTACTCGCAATCGTCCATACAAGGACCTATTATTCCACAGCAAGCGTCACGTCCACAGCACATGGCGCCGCTTTCTGGGGCTCCGCAAGGACAACTCTCCCCACAGCAAACACTCGTGCCCGCACAGTCCCTAGAGAGCCAGATGTGGGGAGACCCATATGCGGATAGCAATCTTCTCTCTTCTAACTATTATGGCCTGCCTATCGCAACCAGACGGTCTGAGGCTGCGCCCGTCTCAATGCAGATGGGGCACGAGGTGGCGAATGCCCCGCACATTGGCCATCAGGCGTTTCACAATGGGCAGTACGTGTCGTATACTTAATAGCGTCGGCGCATTCAGTGCCGTGTGCGGCCGTCTTATTTCATTTCGTTTGAAGTTGTTCGAAGTTAATAAGGATTCCGGGGACCACTTCTACCTGAGCTGGTGCAGTAATTAATATCAGATCATGGGATAATCTCGGCTAGGCTATTTGTTATTATCTAATCTTTGTTTGTCTTTCGTGTCATGTACATTAGGCCTGTGTCTCCTGTTTTGAGTATACCACAATAATAGGAAGGCTATTTCTATCGACACAGCCCCGACTTATTAATAACTTTGGGATGGGAGCCGATGGCGCAACGATCAACGATCACGCGGCTTATTTTTCCCCTTCCACATCCTTCCACACCCACACCCACACCATACACCTTCCACAGGATGGCCGCGCAATATCGGACTCAGGGTCATTCATTCACTTTTCACTTCACTGCTTTGAGGGCTGATCTAGGCGGTGGCGTATTGCTGCAACCAATCATCGATCGTGATGACTGTAGTCACTTGCAGCTGGCAGCACACCTCCCACGCTGACTCTGAGGATAATAATTAATCTCTCAATTCGCAATTCGTCGCCTTCTGTTTCTGTGGGGCCAACAATTCATGCCGGATGCCAATCTTTGAAAGGATACCCGAATTCAGAGAACATGTTCATCTTGAGCACTTCGCCCCAAGAATCCCCGTTATGTCTAGAACATTAGCCATCGATAATCTGTGAGACATCTCGCCGATTGCGCCTTCTATCTTCTATCTTCCATGTCAGTGAAACCCTACAAACCCCGCACAATGCCGGCACACGCCGTGGTACATTTCGAATTTCGAACGTTCGAAGGACGGCCATCCCCTCTTCGAGGAAAAACCACCGAGGTTGCATGATGATGTCATAGCCTGCCGAGGCGGCACTATTCATTCTGAGCACTTAGATTACAAGGTGCTCATGCCCTCAATATCTATCCTGCGTATTGTGCTTCAACTGAACCATTCTACAAAGCTAAGCCCGCTCCTAGTTTATATAAAAACTGGTGGATGTGCCGTATTTTGAAATGGGAGGTGCACCCACTGTCAATAGACGAATCGTAGGGATTGCCAGGGATCCGTAAGATGGGATGGGATGGGATAACCTCATTCTCGTCGTCCTGTCCTTCCGCATCCAGTATCATCACTATTACGCGACATTTAGAATTTTGTAGGCTTTATAGCCTTACAATTGGTTACTCCTTATTGGATTCAATGAGTCCATATGTGTATAAAAAGGGGACCCTTGGTGCATGTGAATAATACTGTGGATTAAATATCTCGAGTGGACTCCGGCCCGTGTATCTTGGACCTCCCAAGGATTCCACAACTGTGGGCTAACCTAGCACCTCCCAGGGTACT
>Ga0307515_10003723_pt1 | contig 31995 bp, 25 predicted proteins | sample 17_EM_MG_FD_194513 | JGI IMG/M metagenome (GOLD analysis project Ga0307515, IMG submission 194513) | Populus trichocarpa ectomycorrhiza microbial communities from riparian zone in the Pacific Northwest, United States - 17_EM | ecosystem: Host-associated > Plants > Roots > Unclassified | place...
GTGCTTCATAAGTGCACCAGACGCGTAAGCGAGTGGCTGGTGCACCAAACGCGTAAACGCGTACCTGGCGTACCGAACGCGTAGGCACGCGGTTGGTACGACAGGTGCTGTAATTATACAATACTAAATCTTAAAATAGTATTCTATAAGTATCTCTGCCTATCTAATCTATCTTTAGTTAAGTTCCTTTATTATTAAGAATTCTGTTAAGTTCTTATAAATCGTCTTAACTATAAATAGTTTCTCCGTGTCTTATAAAAATGCTTTTTATTTCTTTAGTACTATAACTATACCTAATAACTCCTTATTATAGATGTTATAGTTTAACTTTAGTAGTATTATCTTTTAACTATAGTATATTACTAGGTGCTATCCGTCCTAATATTTCTGCATAAAGTATACCCCTAGTGCATAGTCTAATATATCTATTTTTATAACCGTTTCTAGTCCTAGTTAATAAATCTTAAGAACTAGCTTCTGGGTAAATAACTCTTTAACTTATTTAAATAATTTTTACTATTCCTCTCCCTATACCTATAGTTCTTCTTTATTTATTAATCGCGTAAATAGTTTAATATCCTTTAACTACTGCGCTATAAACATTCTATAGTAATTGCAAAACCCTAAAAATAATCTTAACTATATAACGTTTTCTAGTTCTTACTAATTTACTATAGCCTTAATCTTCTTTAGATCTATACTAAGTTAGCCTAGTTTAATAATAAATCTAATAAAATCGGTTTTCCTAGTAAAGAACTTATATTTCTTAATTGCTACCGGCATCTATTTCTCTTATAGTCTCTTTAAAACCTATTTAATATATTCCCCGTATTCTTCCTTAGTTATTAAGTAGATAATAATATTATTAAGGTATACTATAACAAATTCATCTAAGTATTCTTCTAATATATTATTAATGCGCTTTTAGAATATTACTAGTGTGTTTATAAGCCTAAATTGTATAACTAATGGCTTATATAGTCCTTCCTTTAACCTAAAGGCTGCCTTTTATTTGTTACCTTCCTTAATCCTAATCTAATGGTACGCCTATCTTAAATCTATCTTTATAAAGATTTACACGTTACCTATCCTATTTTAAATTTCGCTAATTAAGGGTAAAGGATACCTATCCTTCTTAGTAATACTATTTAACTATCTATAGTTAATATACAGCCTTAGTTTACTATTCTTCTTTAGTATAAATAATACTAGATAACCCGCTAATAACTATAACGGTCTAATATATCCCTTTTATAAGTTTTCCTAAATAAACTCTTTTAATACTCTACCTTCCTCTTTAGTAAGCTTATAGATTAGAAAGAACCTTAAACTTATTCCTAGTTCTAATTCTATTTTATAGTCCTATATTTTATACTCTAACAGCTTCTTACTTTTTAGTAACTATAGTTTCTTACCATACTTATAGTATCTTTTTAGTATATAACTTAGTCCTTTTTCCGTTTCTTTATAGGTTGCTCCTACTTAGTACTATACTATCTTAGCTTACTATTATATCTTGCGTTATTAAGTATTCCTAATATTAACTTAACCTATAACCTAATTAATCTTTAAATTATATTCCTATAACTAAGGCATTCCTAATACTGCCTTATTATTCCCTAATAGTAATATATTAAAAGACATCTTAATTTATTTCCCTTTAATGGTTAACTAAATAGGTCCTATTTTAAGATTAATAATACCTCCTCTATAGACTATTGGATCTCCTAAAATTATTACTAATAGGTAAAAGTACTCCTTTTTCCTATGTGGTAATCCTATTCTTTTAACTACTATTAGTAAAATATAGTTCCTTATTACTCCACTATCTATTAATACCTTAAACTATTAATCTTACTACTTAATTCTTAAATTTAGGTGTTATCCTTAAATTCCTTTAAGGGTTTAAGGCTCTATTACTGGTTCCCTTTAGTTTTATAGGCCTTTACTTTTCCTAACTATTAGCTGCTTAATCCTATTTATACTTAGTCCATCCTTAGCTAATACTTAGTTCGCTTTTTATCTTTAATATACTATAGATATATATTCTTTAGGTATTCCCACCACTATTATCTATCTAGGTATTCTTCTATAAGGAATCTTCCTAGCTAAAGTATTAAATCTCCTTAACTCTATACTTCTACTAGGTACTAACTATATATATACTTAGCATTTCTATATTTTACCTTATCCCATATCTAATACATTCTTTTTAGGTACTTATAATACTTATCTTTAGGTACTCTATATATATTACATATATTATCTACGCACGCTATCTATACCAATATATAATATGCTTAGTATCTTAGGTTAACTCTTAGTTTATCTTTATTTTTAAGTTTAAACCTTTTTTATATTAATCTAAGCGTTATAACTTTATTTATAGGTATCAAGATTTATCTTTTACTTCTCTAGTCCTCTAATTGCTCTTTTAGATCTTTTAACGTTATAATTAAGGCCCCTTTAATATAAGTTATGGCTTTTTCCGTAATCGGGTGGTCTTAGATAACTTTTTCATCTAACTATATATAGAAATCTTCCCACTTATCATTACGTCGCTATTTATACCACTTTTAGTATAACCCTTTAAGTGTATACAGCTCGTTTATAAGGAAGTATCTTCTTATTACTATATTGTGATAGCTTTTAGTATATCGTTCTTTAAACCTAGTTAAAATCCTTAAATCCTCTTCTTATTCTAGTTTAGTAAGCCACTTAGCTCTTAGTGTGCCTGCCCTAGGCCTATTAGTAATTCTTTATACCGGTACTCTGTCTTATATACGTCCTAATATACTAAATCTCTTATTTAGTTTCTATTTGCTATAAGGTAATTCTCGCTCTAAATTCCTCTATAGTTTCTTTCTTTTCGCGCCTTATACGTGGATTTTCAAAGTCTTCTTACTTCTTGATTTTAGTGTTATATTCAGTAGTCCTTATTCGTGTCTTAAAGTCTTAGTCCTATAGGATTCTTAATCCTAAGCTTGCTTCTAGCTTAAGCTTAGCTCCTGCCTTAGTCTAACTAGGCTTAGGTATTCTCATCTCGTCTTAAGAGTCTTAAATCTCACTTATCTTGTCTTAAGAGTCTTATGCCTATAGGAAACTCTATCCCGAGCTCATTTTTATATCTTTAAACTAAGCTACTACCCTGCTCCATCGGTTTCTATTTATTGTAGGTCCTTAGATATACCTTATCTTATCTTAAGAATCTTAGTCATCTCTTATCTTATCTTAAGAATCTTAGTCATCTCTTATCTTATCTTAAGAATCTTAAGCTTTTGGCCTTTTGCCTTTATTAAGTGCCGAAGTAGTTTACTGTCCTACTTCTCTTACGTCTTGCAAAGCAATAGACATTATATCTAGTGGGGTCTTAATCCCTACTAATATTCCCTATTCTATAGTAGAATTATCCTCTACCTCTAGCATAATATCTCTAAGGTCAATATACTCCCAGTAGGCTGCTTTTATTGCCTTATTATTATAAAATATTTCGCCTATATTAAATTTATTATCCTTAATATCCAATCTATAAACTAGTTTATTAGTTCCTCTATATACTATAGGGTTTAGCTCCTATAGCTAATAGCTTACGCTATACTTAGCGTTCTTATAAATTCGGTATGCGTTATTATAATAAAACGTAAAACTTCTAATTAAATATTCTTTTGTTCCTTGTAGTATACTATTATCCTTCTATACATATATATCTTCTATTACTAGTCTTATTCCCTTTATTATATAGTAACTCTAACCATCTTTATAATCCCTCGCGAAGTAACCTTATTTTCCGCAATTTATATAAGCTTTATCTTTAAACCATTAACTTTACTATAGAGTCCGCCTAAACGTCTTCTGCTATTAAGATCCCTAGTTTAGCCTTTATTCCTTAGTTCTATAATTACTAGATCCTTAACCTCTAAATTTTTATAGTTTTTTACTCCATCTCTTATAGGCTTCTTTAGTACCACTTAGGTCTATTAGCTCTGCGCCATACCATAGTTTCTAATTTAGCTTTAGTTATTATATATTTTACGCCTTATATAACTATAGAACTCTATCCTAACCTCTTTTAGTTTGTTCCTTTTAGTAGATCTAATTATTAATCTTAATCGCCTAATCTATTAGTTCCCTTAGGGTGTCCGCATCTTCCATTAGAATAATTACATCCTAGACTTTAGCCTTAAGTCCCTATTTATACTATACTATAAGTGCCTTATTATTCCACTTAACTTATATTACTAGCGTCTAAAACTATATTATATACTTAATTGCTAAAGTTTACTGTATTATATCTTAGAGTTTTCTTTCCGCTATAGTTGTCGCCTTTAGGTCTTTAAATATTTATATAAGTCGTTCCGTAAACCCTTTCTAGCTTAAGAATATAAACCGCACTTCTTAATTAGTAGTTATTATCCCATTTACCTATATTTCTATAAGGTAAGGTTTAAACTACTTAAGTGCTCTTCCTAATAGGAATAGCCCTGCGTATGCTATTTAATCTATAGGTGTTAGTAGTTTTACCCCTTCTTATGTAACTTTAAAGTGTATTTATATAAGAAATCCTTTAAGCTTTAATCTCTCTCCTAAGTATCTTTTAATTAATAGTAGCTTAATCTTTGCTATTCCTATTCTATTAACCCTTTCTTCTAACACTGTATTGTTAGTTATTAATTAGTTAACTATTTTTTATAGTTGCCCGACCATTATAGGTTGCTGTAAGTTAGTGTCCGCTATACTAGTATTACTTAACCCTAAAGTAGTTGCCGCCGTTAATGGCGTTATAGTGGCTGCTTTTAGTGGCATGTTGTTTGACTTTCTATATCTATTACTATAACTAGGTAGTAATTGTGTAACGGAACCTTATAGCAAGAACTATAATGGGCTTATTATTAGGCTAGGTATATAGGTAAAGTAGATTAAAGTTAACAATATAATAATAACTGGTGGAGTGGTTGCCTAATAGATTAACTCTAATTATATTCTAAGAATTACTATAAGAAAGGAACTATCTAGGTAAGGACTATAGTCCTTTAAATACATAACCGTACTCCTATAAAATCCTCCTTATATATAAGGTACGTGTGCTTTATTCGCTCTATTATGGATTATATAGATCTTATAGATTATATAAATTACGTTATATAACCTTAGTTACCATTCCTCGTTATATAGCTCTATTGGCTCCATCCTAGACCGTGCTTAAATTAACTAACTAGCTTCTTCCGACTCTTCTCTAAGTAGTTATAACATTGTATTTAAAGCGTCCGTAACATTAAGGAAAAGGATTAAGCTTAATAAGGTATTTTTATACTTTACCTTTTAATACCCTTTTAGTAAATAGCCGTAACCTTACTAATATAACTCCGTTATAATAGCGCTATTTAAAAAAAAAGGAAATACGCGTATAAGGTATCTAGCTATTACTTCCTTATAAAAACTAATAACGCGGCTAGAGGAAGGCAATTAAGACGTTAATTAAAGATATATATAGGTTAAATTATGCCTAAAGCGATACTATAGTATTAAAGAACAATATTATAAACGTTTTTAATAACTGTATAATGGCTATAGGTGCTATTATAAAGTATTTCTTTTATTTACTAGGTAATAAAGCTATACTAAATATACAGTATAGAACTATTAGATTTAAAAGTATATATAATAAAATTTAAGAGATAAGTCTCCTTAATTAACTAATTAATACCTTAACCGTATCTAATAGCCTAAGGGCAGATATAAAAATAATGCGTTAGTAATATAAGGATTATATAAAATAATTATAGATTATAGATTATAAATTATATCTTAGCAGTTAAAGATAATAGTAAGCTAAGGCTTTATATATTAAATCCTATATTAAAAGGTTCTATAAAACTATACTAGAATATTAAATTACCTATAATACTTATAATTGATTATAGACTGGTATAAAGGCTTAAAAGTAAAGTTATATAAAAATCCCTATATTAGCTTAGGTAGTTACTAGTATACTTCTAGTAGGCTTCTAATAGGTCTCCTAGCAATCCTTACGTCTTTTCTCTAGTTATATTTTTTTCCTTATTAAGGTTTTTTAGGAGTTTAAAGTAGGGGTTAGATAAATAGATAATATATAGTAGTATACCAACATCTCTCTAAACCCCTTCCGGGACGAGCCCTTATAATCTCCCTACCGCAAGGTAATGGCGATCGGGGGCCGACCGTAAGAAAGGGGGGGGCAATATAAGGGATATTATTGCGGACATCTCAGGTTACCCTCAGGACAACCCCCGGACGCCCCTAGGATAGTCGCCGGGCACGTGCCCGTAGTATATAGTCTCCACAATCCCCAAGGCCTTACCTCCTCAAGGATTTGTCTCTCTTACCAATCTATCCTGTTCCTACAATCGTGCCTTATAGCCCCTGTCTACAAAGCCCCCTTACAGTATTCGTGGAGTTTCTATTTAGGTTATCGCAAGATTTTTAAAAGAGAATAGTAGGTGTAAACAAAAATGTAAATAAATAACCTAGTCCTTAAGCTAGCTGCCCTTCTAAATAGAGTAGAAAGGATTTAAATATAAGGGGACTTTTATAGATAGGGGGCTATAAGGCACGATTATATAGGAACAGATAGATTGTGGAGGAGACGAATCCTTGAGGAGGTAAGGCCTCTGGGATCGTGGAGACTATATACATACATAGGCACGGAAGCGAGCTCCGTGCTCGCGGCCTTTCTATTTCTCTAGAATATTAGAATATGTAAAGTATAGATGTTACAAATGACTTAAATTTATGTCCCCAAAACGCCAGAAACCTATGTAACAAGTGTTTTCTAGACGCTGGTGAATAATCCCCATCAGGGTCTCGTCGCAAGTCTTGGCGCAGTGCTTGGTGCCTTTACTGGCGCAGACTCTCTGTCAGGCAACCCTGGAGCTCACACCAACATCAGACCTGAACCTCCCAGAGTCACCACCGCCTACAATCATGGCCTTTGCAAGTCGGGCTCGTCTCTAAGGAAGAGGCAACATTGCACAGTCTCAGCCCTTACCCTTGCTTCTCTCAACTTGCCCGATATGGCTCCGAAGAACGAAAAAGTCAGCAGTCAATTGAAGCGTGCTCGTGTATGATTTTCCCGTTCCAGCGCACCTTCCGCCATTGCTAACAGTTCGTGCCCTTCTTGCAGCAATCTTTAGGCGAAGCTGCCCTGGAGAGCAAGAAGCCGCGCCGTTCGCAGCGGATCTTATCCCAGTCTCAAGATTTCGACGCGGAGATTAAGCAGGCCCAGCTCCCGTCTCCACTTACCCACAAAGACACGACAGCTACTGAGGAATTCGAGGATGGTACAATTACGCCTCCTAGTCAACGACCTAGCCAATTTGCCCATCCTGCGAACGTCCGTAGCCCTCTAGGCCTGGGTCTATCATCACCACCTTCAGATACCCAACCTTTTTCTCAGTTCGTCTACCCTCCCCAAGCACTCTCGTATGAGGTACAAGATGAAGAAGGCGAGGGAGTATGGGGCTATCTTGTACCCTTGGATAGTAAATCTGGCGATACTTTAGTCCTGCGAAAGAGAAGTGCCTGTCCCGCTCCGCTTGGAAATAATGGCAAGATCACTGGGAGAGAGCGCGTAGACTGTAGGACATACAAGCGTCAGGAAGAGGAGTATGAGAATAGAAAGGCTGGAGGTGTGACTGCCGGTGGTTATCTCATCGGACGACACCCTGAATGCGGTACGTTCTTTTACTGCACTCCCCGTAGATCACAAATCTCCCATGCTCACTATTCTTTTAGACCGGGTTGTGGACAACCCTACCGTATCGAACCGACATTGCCTTATTTTCTCTGAGAATAAAGGAGGTGGTACGGTTGCGATCCTAGAAGATCTTTCAGGCAACGGTACTTTTGTGAATGAGGCAATAGTTGGACGGAACAAACGACGGGAACTCCGCGATGGTGATGAGGTGGCGGTCCTCGATGAAGCCCGCTTCGTCTTCCGATACCCTCATAAACGCGAGGCACATGGATTCAGACAACAATACAGCATCCAGGAGCAGCTCGGCAAGGGACACTTCGCTTCAGTGTATTTGTGTGTTGAGAGGAATTCCGGTATACGCTATGCTGTCAAAAAATTCGAGAAACGCAGTGGGCCAGGAGAGCGGCCCAAAGTGGACGGACTCCAACAAGAGATTGCTGTCCTTATGGGGGTTAGCCACCCTACACTACTCTGCCTCAAGGATACATTCGATGAAGACGATGGGGTTTATCTTGTCCTGGAACTTGCTGCCGAGGGAGAATTGTTCAATTGGATTGTCATGAAACAGAAATTAACCGAGCCAGAAGCTCGTAAAGTCTTTATACAGCTATTTCAAGGAGTAAAGTATCTGGTGAGTGCGACAGGTGGCAGCTTAAGCTTGCGCTGCTGATATATCATGCTAGCACGAACGCAATATTGTCCATCGTGACATTAAGCCAGAGAACATATTGTTGACAGACAAGGAATTACATGTTAAGCTTGCTGACTTTGGTTTGGCTAAAATTATTGGGGAAGAGTCATTTACAACAACATTGTGAGTCGAATCAGCACTTTGAGTACTCCGGCATGGACATGAAACTGACTAAGTCACAGATGCGGAACGCCCAGTTGTATGTAGCAAATGTAAAATGCCCTTTAGTACAGTTATGACTAAGTGTTTACAGATGTTGCACCAGAAATTCTCGAGAGCTCAAACCATCGCCGCTACACTCGTGCCGTGGATGTATGGTCTTTAGGCGTCGTTCTGTACATCTGTTTATGTGGATTTCCTCCTTTCTCGGACGAATTGTACAGTGAAGAAAACCCTTATACCCTTTCCCAGCAAATCAAGATGGGTATATTCGACTACCCCTCTCCGTACTGGGATTCAGTCGGCGATCCAGCGCTGGACCTTATTGATCGAATGCTTACTGTAGATATGGAAAAACGCATTACCATCGACGAGTGTCTCGAACACCCTTGGACGACTCAGCGGGAATTAAATCCTAACGATAGCACTGATGGACTCACTGGTGCTATTGCGCAGTTAGATTTCTCTAAGCGGAAGGTTCAACGAGAACGTACTCTACTGAGTAGCATTAACGACATCAAAGTTACCAGGGTCATCGAGGGCCGAAGTGGGCAGATGCCAGTGAAGGTATATGAGAAGAATGTGGCAAAGACGCCACCTCGGAAGGCACCAAAGCCGAAAGTTGGCCCAGTGAAGGAAAGCACGCCTGCGGCAAATAGACAGGCAGAAGAGTTTATCAAGTTAGGGGGGAAGGGCGACCAGACCCTTTATGGCGATGATAACGGGTCGCGATACGTGCCAGATCAAGTAGTCAAGGCTGGGAAGCCAGGTAAGGGAAGGAAAAAGTGACAAGTATCGTATGATCAGCTTGCGAGGCTTTGCTAGAGGCGTTCGGGACAATTGTGGGACCAGATAAAATGTGCGTAATAGTACAGTGGCGCAGCAGTAGCTAGTCGCAACAATATTAGCGTATCTGAGCGGTGTCGTGTCATGTCGTGTCGTATCGTTGAAATTCGTTTGAAATGGTCTTAATATGACCTGAGGTCAAGGGTTGCGGAGTGAAAGGGGCCCGAGAGCTGGGACCAGGTACAAGCGGGAACGAGCATCACGCTAAGCTTCGAGTCCTGAAATTGGTCTTCATTTTTTGTATAAACTCAAACCCCCAACGCCAGCTGCTCCATATCAACCTCCCACCCCTCCCAATCTTCGCTTTCTTCCCATATCCTCAACTATGGGTCTCCTAGCCGCAATTACCGGCCCTCTGGGCGATTTTGTCGTAAAGACGCCTCTCGCCCTTGTTATCGCCGCTGCGGTCGCCTCCTTCCTCACCCTTGTTGTTATCCTCAATGTCCTACACCAATTGCTCTTCCGCAATCCCAAGGAGCCGCCCGTAGTATTTCACTTGTTTCCTATCATCGGCAGTACTATCACTTACGGCATCGATCCCTATAAATTTTTCTTTACCAATCGCGAGAAGGTTGGTTGAAGAACTTTCGCACGCATACCTTAACGGCGCATACTAACGTGCTTTCTAGTACGGCGACGTATTCACATTCATTCTGCTGGGCAAAAAGACTACTGTCTGTCTGGGAACCAAGGGAAACAATTTTATCCTCAACGGCAAGCACAGGGATGTCAATGCCGAGGAAATATACAGCCCCTTAACTACCCCTGTTTTCGGGCGTGATGTTGTGTATGATTGTCCAAACTCCAAACTCATGGAGCAGAAAAAGGTATAAGTGATTGAATGAAACCAAGGCGCTATGCTAACCCCTCGCGCAGTTTGTTAAGTTCGGCCTTACCCAAGACGCTCTCCGTTCTTACGTCACACTTATAACCGCCGAGGTCGAGTCCTTCATGAAGACATCCTCAAGTTTCCAGGGTCAAAATGGAACCGTAAATGTTCCCTCAGTCATGGCCCAGCTCACAATTTTCACTGCCTCTCGCTCACTGCAAGGCCAAGAGGTTCGCAGCAAATTCGACGCGAGCTTTGCTGATCTCTACCACCATTTGGATATGGGCTTCAGTCCAATAAACTTCATGCTACCATGGGCTCCGCTTCCTCATAATCGGAAACGGGACTTTGCGCGCAATAAAATGATCCAGACGTACTCGGAGATTATCCAAAAGAGAAGATCTAACGATGTCAAGAAGGATTCTGAGGATATGATCTGGCATCTTATGGACTGTAAATATAAGGACGGAAAGCCTGTGCCTGACCATGAGATTGCTGGTATAATGATCGCGCTGCTCATGGCTGGACAGCACTCATCTTCCTCTACCATCGCTTGGATTATGCTGCGCCTTGCTAGTCGACCTGACATCACCGAGGAGCTTCTGGCAGAACAAAAAGAAGTTCTCGGTGCTGACCTACCTGCTCTCGCATACGATGATTTGTCCCGTCTGCCTCTCCACAGCCAAGTCGTCAAAGAGACTCTTCGCCTTCACGCTCCCATCCACTCCATTATGCGGAAAGTGAAATCGCCCTTACAGGTGGATGGAACTCCTTACACGATTCCGATCTCGCGTGTCCTTCTGTCATCTCCCGGTGTTTCATCTACGCTAGCCGAGCACTTCCCCAACCCGTCTAATTGGGAACCACATCGGTGGGATGCAGGCATGGGTGATGATTTTGATGGCGAAGATGACGACGAGAAGATTGACTACGGCTGGGGCGTTGTTTCCAAGGGAACCAACAGCCCGTATCTACCTTTTGGCGCAGGCCGTCATCGCTGCATTGGTGAGCAGTTCGCATACGTGCAGCTGCAGACAATTTTGATTGCGATGGTTAGAGAATTTAAGTTTAGGAACTTGGATGGTTCGAATAGTGTGCCAGGAACTGATTATTCTGTAAGTGCTGTGGTCCCCCCAAAGCTTCCAGTAATATTTGCGGTTATCTAACTTCTTGTAGTCTCTATTCTCCAGGCCTCTCGCCCCTGCGGTCGTCGAGTGGGAGAGGAGAAAGGCATAATTTATGGATTTTTAGGAGCGTTAATTCATAGCGAGGCGTAATGGGTGTTTGGAGGCTGTGAGTCGCTTCGGCCATTGGAAGGCGTGAATAGCTAAGGATGGTTGGTAAGGAGTGGTAAATCTGTAGATACGATAAATAATAGCAACTAATATCCGTATTGAATAATATCATTCTAGAATTTATTGTCTCTCATCTGCAAGTAATGCGCCAGTTCATTTGCAGGCTCGATGCGATTCATGAACAACTTGGAATCAGAGGGGGGTGCGAAATCCAAATGACTCGAATCTTCCCAGTTGTGAGTTATGCGGAAGTTGCGTAAGTTGCTCTACTCGAGTTGAAACCTGAACAGACTGGGGGTCGTTAGCATGCTAAGAGCATAGAAAATGTAACAAATGAGGGGTATAAGAAAAACCCTAGTTTTTCAAGTATCAGGAATCTTAAGCAAAGAATCTCCATGATAGAAGCCTGAACGTGGCGGAGGGGAAATAGCGCAATACGTTTCCCTGTTTTCATCACACGCATACTTTTAATAAGTTCTTGAAGACAAAAAAAGCTCACTGGACCGAACGCATAACCGTGGCCCGTCCAGGACCACGATTTACGCGTCGACCTATTCTTTCTGGCGTGGTGAGACCCAACAAGCTCAGCCAGGGGCCGATAGGAAACAAAAACTGCTCTCCACCCATCACCATAATATCAAAATTAAAAATCAAGGTCAAGCGCAGTGAAGAGTAGAGAAACTAATTTAGAGAATTCTACCTCACATCTCGTGTACCACGCCCTGGGCCACGGACCTGTTTCTATTCCCCAAACCAAGCCAACCAAATCACGCCAGTGTATAACCCTACATTTTTTACTCCCCTGAAAACAAGCGAACAGGCGCAGCAGTACAGAAAAAAGGCACACCAAGTAAATAGAAGCTAAGAATTAAATCAGAGTACCCCATAAACCACAAAAGCGAATCAAACAGAAAGGGAACCACGAGCCGCCCCATCCTATCCACACTACCTCCTCCCCCGCCTCCTCCGCTTCTCTCCACTACCACTACCACCACCGCCACCGCTGCTTGTCGCTGCTCCACTGCCGCTGCCCGGCGCGCCCGGCTTGACTACCTGCAAGTTGTAGCCCGAGCCGGCGTCAGGCACCACGTCGACCAGTACGCCCTGCTGCCTGTCGTCGCCATAGTCGTCATCGCCGCCGTCGGAGCTAAGCTCGTCCCGCAGCCCGCTGTTGCGATAGCCGAGCGCGGGATCTGAGTAGCTGCTCTGCACGCTGGCCCGTGGCATGCCGCCGCCTACGGGAACGCGGCGCGAGAGTGGGACGTACGCGCCGTCCGAGGGGCTGGAGGTAATGCGACGAAATTGCGCTTGCGGCTGGGCGGACGACTGTGTCTGCGCTGGGAGGACCGAGGGTGCGGATTGCGGGGGCACGTGATACTGGTAGGGTTCCGCGGTATGGTGTTGGTAGGGTGTGACTGGTTGGAGAGAGAGTTGGTGGATGGAGGATGAGGAGGAACGGCTGCGGGAAGAGCGAAGAGCCCAGTCTGGATCGTCGGGGATTGAAGAGCGGCGAGAGGCGCTGGAGGTTGGCCGATTTTTGGATGCATTGGGCGGTGTGATGTCTCGATAGCCACGAGCCGGTGAGCCGCTTGGAAACGCTCCTGGGGGTTCGTACGGCTGGTTAGGAGGCGTAGATGGGTTTTTATCATGATGGCTGCTTGAAGAGGCGGAACGTGAGCTTGGACGAGAAGGAGAGGAAGTTGAGTGCCCAGATTGAGGCTGAGGAGTGCGAGTACCGTACGCTATGGGTGCATATGTTGGCTGACCGTTTGGTCCAGGAATCATGAATCCAGGAGCCGGAGCTGGGGCTGGGGCTGGAGCTGGAGCCGGAGCTCTGTTATGTGATGATGGACGCTTCCAACCGTTGATCTTCTGATTCTTGAGAGATTTAGGAGCTGCAAAAAGCGGCGGTCTTGTCTGTTGCGTTCGTTTTGATCGCTGGGCGCTATTGCTGCTACTGACATTCGGACTAACCCTGCTTTTGACAGGTGTACGCACTGCAGGCGCCACCTGCTGTTGTCGCAAAATCCTGGTCTCGTATGCCTCGAGTTCTTCTTGGCTAAGACTCACATTCGGCTCGCCGGTCTCTCTCGCTCGCCTAATCCTCTCCAACACTCTTTGCACTAGAGCCTCCTCACTATCGGGTGGAGCAAGATGCAGAACGGCACCTCTACCCTCTCCATAATAATCATCCTCCTCTGAATAATCATAGTCATCCCCATACGCCAGATCATCCTGCTCCGCCGATCTCTGCTCCCACGCTCTTGGGTCCATGCCATTAAAAAATAACTCGTCTAAATTGAAATGCCTGTTTTTCTGCATGAAAGGATCCAAATCCACGCCTTGCTGCCCCTCATCTTCACTATCAAGCTCTTGAAATCTGTAAACATCTTCCAACGGCGCCTCCCATTCCCTTCGCCTCCGCCCCTGGCTTCCCCCTGGTGGTCTTCCCCTTGGGGGCATAGAATATGGAGTTCGCGGCCGACCACCTAGACCGCCTCCTCGGAAAAAGCTGACTCGATTGGTTTGTCCATGAATGTGGCATGGCCCAAAATAGTGACACCACTAGCGCCGATAAGCCACAGAACTGTGGCAAATGGAGAGGCAATGATGGCAAGAGGAACAGAGATAACCAAGAGAGTAGTGTAGAGCTGTGACGTCGTGGCGCGGAAAGTGCCAATCTCAAGGTCATTGCCCTGAAGTTTGCCAATACCCCACATGCCTCCGATGACGAGGAAGATAACAAAGAGCAGTGTGAGGTTGGTCAGCAAGCTATAGATGCTGAGCATAACGAAGACCACAGCATAGTTGCTGGAGAAGTAACCAAGGTTGTAGTTAACTCTGCTCTGTACCTCACCAAAGTTTGCGGGCTTTGAGATACGCTTGAGGTCGAGGAACTCGGAAATTGGCTTAAGGTTTGCAAAGCGCGAAGTAATCGACTGAGAGCGCACGCTGTCGAAGCGGCCAGAGAGGTTCAGCCTGGACGTCAGAACGTCTAGGGGAATGCTGAGCCGTGACATGATTGTATGGAAATGTGAAGAGTGCTGAGGCTATTGAGGCTGTTGAGGCTGTTGAGGCTGCTGAGACTCTTCAGGTTGGAGAAATGGCTCTCGCTGCTCTTCAATATCTATCAAGGGGGCCATGATGGTCAGCTGAAGAATTTCAAAAGGAGAGCTGATTAGGGTGTTCAGAGTTGTAGAGTGCAGTAGGTCCAAATGTAAAAGCTATAAAGAAAACGGCAGCCTTACAGAGATCGGATACGGGTGGAAGCTGACGCGTCGTGGTGTTAGACAGAGTAATTCGAGGCAAAAAGAAAGGTGTATACGCGGACGAGGAATTGGGTGAGAAATGATTGCTCAGCCCCTGCAAGAAGAGGCTAAGCAGCTAATTTAGGGAGAGAGGCTAGCCCACCAAGCCACGCCAATCTGGCTTTAACTCTTCAAGCGACTCCCATCATCCCTAGAAAGACCACGCTATATCAAGGAAGAGAGGGGGAGAGAGAAGAGAGAAGGAGAAAAAAGGTGAAGCGGTCGGGGAAGACTTTTTTAGATATACACACGCACTTGACGCTACGGACTTTTCCATCAGCTACCGCACCTGCACTTCCATACCGGCAGGCTGCGTGATTGGACCACGTTCAACGTCACACTTGGTGCGCTACCGACGCACGTAAACCATTCGAACCGCTTGCATCAAACTCTCTCCGACGAACAACACTACCACCCAGGAAACAACCTCACACTCGTCATGAAGCCCAAGCCGTTGCTGTTGCTGGTCTTATGCGCCCTCGTCACCATTGTGGCTGCGTGGAGCAAAGAGGGTATGCCAATTCCTACTTTCCCTTGTGCCTTACGTGTACCATGCAGCTTTTCTCCCATCCGAGACTGACCCTTTTTCTTATTTTTCAATTATAGATCATGAGATCTTCCGCCTCCGTGATGAAGTTGCCATTCACGAAGGCTCCAACATTACATTCTACGATCTAGTGGGCGTGAAGCCCTCCGCTACACAAGACGACATTGTTAAAGCCTACCGCAAAAAATCTCGCCAGATCCATCCAGACAAAGCACGCCAGTCCTTCATCGCCAGCTACGCCCTCAAGACCCCGAAACCCAAAACTAGCCAGAAGAAGAAGCCTGGCGTACATGTGCGCAAGCAGCCGACAAAAAAAGAGATAGACACTTTCACAAAGCAGGCCACGGAGCGCTACCAGAGATTGACTGTCGTTGTGGAAATACTTAAAGGACCGTCACGCGAGCGTTATGATCACTTTCTCAAGAACGGTTTCCCGAAGTGGAGAGGCACCGGATACTATTATGCGAGATTCCGTCCCGGTTTAGGCTCTGTGCTTCTGGGTTTGCTCATCGTGGGCGGAGGTGCTGTGCATTATGGCGCTCTGATCTTGAGCTGGAAGCGACAACAGGAGTTTGTGCATAGATACATCAGGCATGCAAGGAGAACAGCGTGGGGAGACGATATTGGCATTCAGGGTATACCTGGCGTTAATGGCGGTTCGAACAATGCACCTTCTCAGTCTTGGGATGCACCCAGTAGTGATGATGCTGGCATGGCAATAAACAGGCGGCAGAAACGGATGCAAGAGAAGGAGGCGCGAAAGGGCAAGAATGGCAAAGCGGCGAAGGCGGCCAGGACCTCCGGCATCAGCACGCCTGCAGAAGCAGAACTGACTTCTGGACCACGCGGGACAAAGAAGCGGGTAGTCGCAGAGAACGGCAAGGTGCTGATCGTGGATTCTGTCGGGAACGTCTACCTAGAAGAAGAGACAGAGGAAGGAGAGACCCATGAGTATTTGCTTGATGTTAGTGTCGTCTACACCGCATTTTTCGGAACTCTCGACTAATATATTCCAGGTCGACGAAATCGCCAAACCAACTATCTATGACACACTTCTTTTCCGCATTCCGAAATTCGCTTATGCAAAGAGTGTTGGCCGTCTGCTGGGCAAGAAACCTTCCGAAGACGCGCTTGAAGTTGAAGAGGATGAGTCTGCAGACGAAAACTCTGCACTAAAAAGAGCCACGGCAGCTAATCCTAATGGAGAGGCTAGGAAGCGGAAACCAAAAATTCGGGCGCGGTAAAGGAAAAAAAAGTTCTGTGAGTTTCTTTGTATGGGCAGCGTTTGATACCTTAGAAGCAACGAGGTTTCCTGTATTTTTACGAACAAGATTAGTGGTATTTTGTTAGACGAGCCCAGAATCATAAAGGGTGGTCAGTTACTATAAGCTCTAATCTTCCTTCAAACTTATAGAGTCTCGAGACATATTGTCAACATATCCGGACTTGCTCATGCTTTACACGATGTTACATTGCTAAATAACAGATGGCCTCCCAAACAAAATGCTCAATGCTAAGCCAAACCGCGCCGGTCCCCTAAAGTAAGAAAAACAGCTACACCCAAAAAGCCGGAAGTAAGACAGTACAAAAAGACAGAAGCCGCCCAAGGTATGAGGCAAAAACCAAGCATAAAAAACTGAGCAATCTGACTGAACCCGGAGCGCCAGCGCTACCATAAAGCCAACCAAGTACCCAGACAAAAATCCCAGAGGCGGAGAACCCAATGCAAAAGCTCTCTCCCAACGCCCCTGTATTGTCTGTGATGGTCGTACAGTCGTTAATCATCGATGGGGAGATCTCCAGCACCGTGCCGCACAGTGCGAGATCTGCATCCCCTGAGGCTGTTAATCGTAAGATACGTATCCCCCCCTCCTCCCCTTCTCACCAACACCCTTCCATGGTCCAGCTACGTTCTTCCCTCTTGTCTTGAGTTCGCTGCTCTAAGACACCTCCAACAATTTCGCGAGCAGCCGGTCAAAGAAACATTTCATGTCCTCGAGCTTCTCTACACTCACGCTGCGCCGCTCCTGCAAATACGGCTCCGCGTTTCTAATCGCACCCCTCAGCGCCTCCACAAACCTCCCCTCGGGGCCACTCACACCAATGCCCTCCACTCCATCCCCGCCGTCCTCGCCCAGCCGCGCATGGCAGCCGCCATAGCAGGCACGGTAGAAGCCGAGCAGGGCGTCGACGCCCTGCTCGTCCAGCGCCTGGCACTTGGCGCGCTCGAGCTGCTGCTGCGCGGGCTGCGCGTCGTAGCTGGCGTGGTAGCCGACCTTGGCGGCGTGGTACTGGATGCTCTCGACGGTCATGAGCAGGACGGCGAGCGAGGAGACGATGACGGGCCACTGGGAGCACTGGCGCGAGAGGGCGAGGCGCTCGAGGCGCGCCAGCACGTCGCGCATGAGCTCCTGCGCGAGGGCGGGCATCACGCCGCCGAGCTGGCCGCGGATGAAGCACGGGGTTGGGGCCGCGGGCGCGCCGTCCGCCGACGTCGTCTCGAGCCCCGCCGCCGCCATCATGTGCGCGACGGCCGGGTCGAGCGCGTTCAGCGTCGTGTCGCCGCCGATGTGCACCAGCACCAGCAGCTTGAGCGACTGCTGCAGGATGCGTGCGTGCGCGGACGGCAGCTTCTTGTACAGCACGTAGATGTCGCGCAGGATGCGCAGCGGCGAGCAGAAGAGCGGAAAGTGCCGGAAGTGCGCATCGACGAGGACGGTCAGGTGCGCGTCCAGGCTTTCTTGGAGGTCCGACGTCGAGGAGAGGATGGCGGGGAAGACGGCGTGGTGGTAGGGTGTTCCGTTGGAGGTCGTCGAGTGCGCGGATGGAGGCCAGTCGTACACAATGTGCTGGTGGTAGAGCTGCCTGATGTCGGTTGGCCACACTTGGCGCACGCTACGGTAGAGGTAGGGCCCGAAGCCTAGACTTAGTGGGATCATATATTCAGTAGAACTAATGGTGAAGCTGCCGGGGCCAAGGAATGATTCGAGAGAGCGGGCACTTGGATGCCAGCCAAGTCGTTCTACTAAAGTTAGTGATAGGCCTAAAGAGAATAGAGGTATAGGGAGAGATTAAGTGAAAGAGATGAGAGCATACCGGAAAGGAATACTGTGGATAAGTCGGCTAGCAATTTCTCCCGGCAAGGATGGTTGATAAGGTCACCCTTGAAATGCTCGATGCAAGATTTGCACGGGATGCCAGGGTCGCACTGGAGTCAAAATAAGCGTAAGTCACGGGAATTAACACAGGAGGTCTCAGGTTCACATACCCGTTCCTTGCGCTTTCTACAGTTGGAGCAGGCTTTGACGACCCGCATGAGTGCTGCATTCTTCCTTTGATCGGGAGTGAGCCCACGAGTTCGCCCACGTTGACGTCTTCCGCTATTTGGGCCAGCTCCGGATGGAACCAGTCGGCGAGTGCTACTGTTGACTTGGTACTGCACCCATCCCAAGCCCGAGGATGAGGAGGTGGAAGTGGCGCTGCTCGGGCTGCGCCGAGGGGCGCGCTGGGGAATGGCAATTCCCCGAGGGATTTCAACTTCGAGGGGAGGTTCATTTATTTGCGGCGGCTCAACCCATGAGGAGGAGGAGGAGGAAATGCTGCTAGAGCTTGTGCGAGGATTAGACTGAGGGATGGCGATTGCTCGAATACCCTCGATGTTCGGGATGGGTTCAATAATTGGAGGCTGATCGGCCCACCCCCCTAAATTCTCGAAATCTTGATGGAACGCCAGCGAGTTGAAAGGGTCGAAAGACTCGGTATGCACTCTATCATTATCACATCCGAGCAGGAGCGGGGAGTTGGCGAAGGTGGTGGTGGATGCAGCAGAACTTGACCACGAGAAACGATGATCAGAGATTGGAAACTCCTCCACAGACGGAGGCGCAGACGGAAAATCGGAGATGACGCTGTTGCTGGCGTCAACCTGCATCAAGCCCCTCGACCCCGCAAACCCAGCATCACCCTGAAAGAAAGGATCGAAGAACTCATCGCCATCCCATACAAACTCTTCCCAACCCTCGCTTGCAGTCTGACTGCAATTGGTGTCGAAAGAAATCACATAATTGGTTGCCATGCGAGGGGCGCTAGTAAGCTTTCCACCTGTCTTGTTTCGTTACCTATCCGAGTAATCCGTGTGTTTGACTTTTAGCGACCTTTAGCGACTCTTAGGGGACAAGGGGGGTGATATGCTTATGCAAGTGTACGAATAAAGAGAGGAGGGTAAAAAGGAATTCTTGTTGAGGAACAACGGCAGTCAGAGATAGCTAGAGATGGCTAGAGATAGTCTGCAATTGTTGAGAGGGCGGGTCATGCAAGAGGGGCCTGAAGTTTTTTAACCACTGCACAGGCACCTGAATGGGGCTGTTTGGCGGCGAGGCAGAAAGTAGGCAACATCTGCCTCCAGCCTCATCGGAACCCGCCGACCCAGTCAAACAGGGCGGCCTTATCTTGTATCAATAGGAATCGTGTAATGCTTCTCAGTCGCGAGTCGTATACAAGGGATATGACACTGGCCCGAACCTAACCGTCCACGCCGTGCCAGCGCAGAAGTCATCCGGGACCGACACCCTCTCACCGGACGCCATGTACCGGTCACCGCTATGCGGCCCTTTGTGACAACTATCATCAATTTCAAAGCAACTCCTTCACAAGATAGCGGTCAGTGTCGGCTTCCCCGCAATCTCGCGAGTTTATACAAAAACCAAGCCTTAAAATACTCAAACCCCCCATTCCCACACTCCATTGCTGAGTTTTGCTATCTTATTCGTCAGAGGGTCGATGGAGCTAAGAGGGCTGAGGGCTGCTTTTCCCAAACTCTGTGCTTTGAGAGGCTGCAGAATCGGGGCTAATATCGGAGCCCTATGAGGCTGTGAAGCGCCTCGGAGACTGGCATTCTCGAGTAAAGGAAGCATTTCCTCGTACTCTGCAGAAAGAGCCTCATAATGGCCGTAGCAGCCACCTGCAGTAGGGCTCCCGCTATCCATCTCATCTCGGAGAATTTTGACTTGCACCCTAAACACCTTCCAGAATTTATATTTGTCCAGCCCATCGTCGTCGTCATCGTCGCTATCTCCATCCTCATCGCTAGCGTCGCCCGTGGCATGATTCCGAGCAAGGTCAAGGAGAGTTGCAACAAAAGCCTCCTTCATATATGCAAAGCTGAAATCATCAGTGATATCCGCAACGGCGCTGCAAAGTTTTTTGGGGAACTCGATCGCCGGCTTGTTCTTCAGCTTTTCCCTCCAGTATTCGGCATACAGCGTTCTCTCTTCCTAATTCAAATTAGAAAAGGTCAAACGTGGTTTGAACGGCGATGTCTACCTTGTTCGGCTGAGGGAATAAATACTTCCGGTCAAAACGGCTAGGTCTCTTAGACAAGCCGGGGTCAAGCAGGTCCACTAGCCACATATTAATTATATAAACCCACCACAGCCGCCATCATGCTTAATAATAATACGTACAATGGTTGGTGGTTGCGATCATTAAGATTCCTAAAAGCTGTTCGTCAGAATGCGCTATTACAAGTGTAGATGTAAGGAAAGTAAATTTACCGTCGTTATTCTCCAAGCCATCCACTTCGTTGAAGAAATAGCTACGAGTCACCGGAGTCACGATGGTGTCGATATCTTCGAGCACTAAAAGGCACGGTGTCATTGCTCTTGCCATCTGGAAAATCGCTCGAATATGGTAGCTTTGAGGTGCGGACTTGACATAGAGAGTCACGACTGGAGAGTCACGATGGTAAAGGGTACGCATGAGAGCTACGCCCGAAGTTAATAAGGTGGAATATTCTAATGCCGCTTCCACGACTGCAAACAGATTCGGATGATGCCGACGCACCTTTCAGCGAGATAGTCTTCCCATTACCAACTGGACCATGGAAAATGAGACCGCGCTATCGCTAATGTCAGCCGCATGCTCTTCGTCATTTTGAACGACCAAGGTTCTCAGAAAAGCTTCCAATCTACTAGCTTTTCCAACCTGGGCCTTGACCTAGCAAAGTACTACTAGTGGCTCTGAAAGTATTTCACCGCATTCACCGATATATTGATTCAGCGCACAGGCTCTCCGTGCGGAATGTGGTAGAGTCCAAAAATGAGGCACGGTTGGCAAAGAGATAAGAGGCGTAGCATACCTTCCATGGCACACCATATTCATCGTATATGTCCTTGCCTGTTTCCTGTGAATAAGGCAAACTGGTCATCAGTGCGCATACAGAAACTTACTGTCGAAGAACTTCCCGCTAACTTCCGTCAAGGCTTTTTTCATCTTCGGATCCAAGATAACGTCATCCCAGGATGCCTTTTCGACTTCTTCCCACAGCTTGGTACTTCTAGCCCAGTATCCATCGAATACATATATCGCCGGGACTTCTTTAATCAACCATGCTCCAATAGATGTAAGGAGAGCGTCCGTAACGACGGAGTGTGAGGAGGGGGTTTCATTTCCTCTTGGCTCCTTGAGAATATATTGCACACTCCCGTACCCAATCCTGACAGTGTAGAGGATAAAGTCTTCATTGTTCCACTTATAATGATACTTGGCAAAGAAAATGTTATCCGCAAGAAATCCAGATCCTCCACGATGCGAAGGGCCAACGAAGCCGCGCCATCGGAGAACTGGTTCCGAATCTTCATCCACATCAGCGGTAGCAAAACCGGCAGCCGCAAACTGCAGGAGATTACAGTTTAGGGATGGTACGCTTGTTACGATTAGATCTGGGTGTTTCTCACGGAGGGCTGTGACAAGCTGGACGTCCAAGTCTGTCATCTTGCCTGAGGTACCCTTTTGATAGTCATCGAACAGCCTGGGAGGATGGCTGCCATCATCCCCGATGATAGTGAACGCCTCAGAAGTAGCCATGATTATGAAGGCAACCGATGTTGAATTTGCGACGGAATTTACTGTTGTAGGCTAGGAGTGGAAGTTTGCAAAAGATGGAATGGAAGCGACTCCCTTAAAGCAATCAAGACGGAACAAGTGTTGATACCTCAAGGCAGCAATCGAATAGAGGAGGGCTTCCTTGATGCCTACCCTGGCGGTCTTGGCTGTTCGTAGAAGACAGATATACCTACCTACGATGACCTTGCGGTGCTACTACGTTGAGGAATATGTAGTCTTTCCTCAACCTGTGCCTCTGACTCCGCCTCAACTACAACCCTCACTTGGATCGATAGAGTTTGGTGGCCGATAATTCAGTACAATTTCATTGGCTTGGTAGAGGTAACACCGAGAAGGATTCTGTCCCAGCCTGAAACATGGACGTACACCCAGGCGTATTTTTGGACTACGGCGAAGCAGGCTTTTCTTTGCGGGCTTGACATTATTGGAAACTTAAGTATTTCGCCGCGACCCCGGCCACAGCCACGCTTCTGCCCAACGGATTTTATGCGTGAACCCCCCTAAACATCAGGGTGCAGTCCGGGGGATGGTTGGAGAGCCAATGACTATGCGATGCCGTTATCGAAAGCAGGACGGCTGTCGACTCGCCTTCCAACCACATTCGTATTCGAAGGCCAAACATTATAGCTACCGAACACATAGTTGTATATCTTGCCCACATTTCTCTCGGGGTTTGCTGTTGCGCATCGTGAACATTGTGTCGACCATCGCGATGACAAGAGAAAACAAAGTAAAGCGAATGCCCCGCTTGCCCAGCCAATGAGTTGCCGGATAGCTTTTCTCGGCATGCAGGCACGAGGTCATCTTCTCACAAGCTATTCCCACTTCGACCGCTAAAAGCAGGTCGAGTCGATGATGGGGATTTCTCCAATTCCTCTAATGGCAGGAAGAGGCTTTCATCGGATGACTTTGTTTTTTAAAATCCTCGCCCCTACTTTCTTCTTTCCACCTTAATCCTTCCTTCCTCTCTTCCACAACAGTTTTTTACCCCGCTAACAAAGCGCCCCACCATCGATACTTACGACTTCAACAGCCTCAACATGTCTCCAGCTGCAGTGAATAACGGCGTCAGTACGAATGGCACCAGCCTCAAGGCTACTGCCCGCTCCTTCCATCCAACAGGCACTCCAGACCCTTCACGGTACCATGCGTCTTCCTCCAAGGAAGCTTTCGCTGCAGAAGCTGCATACGCCGCCCACAACTACCACCCGCTACCAATCGGTAGGTTTTGGGAATATCTTTTCTAATCGGCCATTTTAATTGACATTTTGTCTAGTTTTTTCTCGCGCGAGCGGTTGTTCGGTGTGGGACCCTGAAGGCAAGCACTATCTTGACTTTCTGTCGGCTTACAGCGCTGTGAATCAAGGTCACTGCCACCCAGAACTTGTCAAGGCCTTAACTGAGCAGGCCTCGAGGTTGACACTCAGCAGTCGAGCCTTCCACAATGATGTCTTCCCCAGGTTTGCTGAGTTCGTTACAACCATGTTTGGTTTCGAGATGGTCTTGCCGATGAATACTGGCGCGGAGGCTGTGGAGACGGCAGTAAAAGTTGCCCGCAAGTGGGGGTATAAAGTCAAGAAAATCCCGGAGAATCAAGCCCTGGTCTTCGGTGTGCGGGAGAACTTCCACGGACGAACGGTGAGTCCATCGCTGGGATACCACTCTTTTTATTGACATATTCTCGTTGCAGTTCGCTGCGATCACTATGTCTACTGATTCAGAATCACGCGACAACTACGGACCTTACTTACCCGGCATTGGCAGTTTCGATCCCGAGACAAAGCAGCCAATTCGCTACAACAATGTCGAAGATCTCCGAAAGGTCTTGGAAGTGCACGGAAAGAACACCGCGGCGTTCCTTGTTGAACCTATCCAGGGCGAGGCGGGGATAGTGGTACCAGACGATAGCTACCTGCGCGAAGTGAAGGCATTATGCGAGAAATACAATGTACTGCTGATCTGTGACGAGATCCAGACAGGCATTGCAAGGACAGGGAAGCTCCTCTGCCACGAGTGGAGTGGCATTAAGCCAGACTTAGTCTTACTAGGCAAAGCCATTTCAGGCGGCATGTATCCGGTATCGTGTGTTCTGGGTTCCAAAGACGTAATGCTCACTATCGAACCCGGTACCCACGGTTCAACCTATGGCGGAAACCCTCTTGGTTCTGCAGTGGCCATCAGAGCACTGGAACTCATCCAAGAAGAGAACATGGTTGAGCGCGCCGAGAGTTTAGGTAAGATATTCCGTGACGGGCTGCAGAATATCAACAATCCGATGATCAAGATCATCCGCGGGAAGGGTTTATTGAATGCCATCGTTATTGATGAGAGCAAGACGAATGGTCATGGTGCGTGGGATCTGTGTATGCTCTTCAAAGAAAAGGGATTGCTGGTAGGAATAGCCCTCAAGATTGCGCATGTGCAGGATGTACCGAGACAAAATACTGATATTGGAGGACAGGCGAAACCCACTCACCAGAACATAATCCGTCTAGCACCGCCATTGGTCATCACTGAGCAAGAGATCCAGAGTGCCTTGGATATCATTCGAGAAGCCGTGGAAGAACTTCCAACACTGAAGGGAACCAAAGAAGCAGATATTCTGCCTCCGGGAGAGAAAATTGTGCATATTGGCGTAGACAACTAAACTACAGGGGCATACTCATCATCAACGGCGTATTACGGTAGTATAATAAGTTGCCAAAGAGGAAGCGGATATCACCTCAGGTGAAAAGGATCATTTCAGGAAAAGCAGATCAAAGATGGAACATTCATCACTAACCGGTGATCTACGGTTATAAATCACATTTGGCGGTTGTTGGCGAATGGATAGGAGTTTCTTCATCAGACTGAAATAGCGATCACGATAAAATTCGTATCTGCGCGCTACTTGGGGCCAAAATGTCTCGTAGCGCTCGAATTAGAATATAGCTGACACCATCAACAACGGAAATTCCTTCTACCCGAGCAAAAAAAGTCCTAGTGCTGATAGCCGTACGTGGCATTCTCTGTTGAAGTTCGGACAATCGTGTCTGTCAAAGCGTTTCAAGTGCGCTCGCGTTGTATTTAATGACGGCGATTCCCGGGAAGTTGGGTCCTACTTCAGTAGAACCCGACGAAAGCTTACCTTTTTGGTTAATCAGCATCGCCGCTTTATTGGCTTACCCCCAGCTCACCCTCTAATTGCCCCCTACCTAAGAGGCCAAGATACAGGCTACCTTCTACTCAGTTGTGTTTAGCCACGTTCGTGTTCCTCTATCCTGTACAGACCACAAGGCCCTTTTCTCATTTCTACTCACAATCTGCTAAGAATTGAGCCACCACGAGCACCAAGCATGCGGCCCACCCTCCCGAATCGGGCAGAACGACCAAACGAAAATGGAGTTGAGACCGTTCAAATCGTTAGAAGCAGGTCCTGAACCAGAGCTACCCACATCCACTTCTTTTTCAAGCAAAGCATAGATGAGCCCAGATACTGTATTCGAATAGAGGGCTCAGTATAAAAAGTTGACAGCGCCAAATGTGAGGACTTCGATTACACTGCCAACGTCAATCTCGCCAAATCAGACGGCGACACTGAGTCTAATCATGCATATCCGGATTTCGATGCCATATCCGAGAACGATATGATCAAGTATAATAGCAGAATCCTAAATAATTTCGTACAAAACTTTATAGGAGAGCGACTAAACCGTGCTATTTTATAGGATATCCCACAACGAGGCCATGGAGTTGGCACACTCCAACCGCGGCCAATTCCTTCAAGTCGTCCTCAAACTATGCGACCGACTGCCAGTTAGAATTTACTATAGACAGTTGAAAATTAATGTCATTACTAAATCGCTGGAAAGCAGGCTAATTGGCTGCCGCGTGCGCAGTGTCGGCACAGTACCCTCTACACCCCCCAATCTCAACCAAAACATTGGTTTCTGTCATTTTTAAAGTCGCATACTAATTTCCTACATAAATTTAGCGGTTTTCGGCGAATTTGCATTTACTATGCATAGCTAGAACCGGGTGCGCATTAGCTGCAGAGTTGCATCGCTGTATTGCCATAGTCCCGTGACTGTAAGTACAGCTCCAATTGCTCCCTGTTTAATTTACGGTTAAAACAACATCCTGCCAGAAAGCACCTCTAAAGCCCCCCTCCCGTTCCGACAAGGTGGAAACTTAATGAAGGCCTCTTCTTTCTAGTAAGTCTGATAGCGTGGTCTAGTGTATCCAGCCGTCCAAATACATTCGAGACCAGCCCGGTCGTCTTACAGTCGCTCCCTCACTTTGTCCCTATGACTCCTCCGTGCAGTCATCTAAGGAAATGGATGATGCCTGGCAACTGAGGCAGGCTCCCATGCAGAACAACACCAAAGTTAAGAACTTGATGACAAGGGGTTTCCAGGCAGCATGGATGAATACGCAATGGCGTTCCTAGACCGGCAAAGACGGCACATGGCGGTCTGCTTAGACTCACCACCACAATACACCACAACACACTAGAACAGGAGCAAATAGTGCCCAAGAGGCCATGTAGACCGATAGCGCCAAAGCTAATTGCAGTAATCATTGCGATTTCTAAGCAAAAGCGAAGGCCAGACAAGCGAAGAACGGCGCACTTGGTGGCGTCGGGAAAATTGCCTTGATGCCACAGTACAGACAAAAAGGCAAGCAGGCTCGGTACTACGGAAGTTGTGACCCACCGATGATCCACCGCAACGCAACACCTTTGACATGAACCCAGGATTTTTGTGACTGTTTGACCAATGATATCTCTCGCTATCCGACTGATGCACTTAGGCATTAGCAGGACGGCAGACGCATTTACTGCAGTCACTTACCTCACCACTCCGAGGTATTTGTACCCAGCTGCCACCCACTATGATCATCCACCCTTGCTATCAGATCTAGAGGTTGTACGTGAGGATGTCCACGCCTGGAGACGAGAAAGAATGGCAGCTCAACAATAAAGAGGTGGCGGCTGAAAGCACGAGAGATTCTGAACCAGTTGCAACCGAACCATTGGAGGTGGTGGGCACCGAAAAAGAACTGGAAAAAGAACTCAAGGTAGGCCCCGAAAAGCTCACCCAAAAATATCTCTCCCGGTTTGAGAGTGGCGTCACCGACTCTAGCGATGATGTCGTGGATGCAAAGAGCGAGGCGAGTGGGAAAAAGAAGTGGTACCGGCGGTTGAATCTACTCAAACGAGGCAAGAAGCCAGAAGTTCCAAAAACTCGCCAGGTGTCTCGAGAGTATCATGCGGGTTTTCTCAGTTTGTTGACTTTCCAGTGGATGGCCCCACTGATGTCTGTAAGTGAGATTTTGGCTGAGAACCTAATATGTCGCTAACGGTGATCTTAGGTTGGATACCAACGACCTCTCGAATTGAACGACATATGGCTCGTCAATCCGGACCGAAGTGCAGATGCAATGGTAGAAAGGTTCCAAACTTCGTTCAAGAAGCGAGTTGCTCGTGGTGATAAGCGCCCTCTACTCGGAGCCCTCTACGAAACGTTCAAAATGGAATTCCTCCTTGGTGGCTTTTTTCAGCTCACTTCCAGTCTTCTCCAATCCTTGTCACCCTTCGTGCTTCGATACCTTATAAACTTTTCGGTGGAAGCGTATATTGCACAGCACACTGGAAGGAAACCACCGAGTCTTGGTAGAGGTATTGGTCTCGTTGTCGGTATTACCATCATGCAGATGTGTCAGAGTATGGCTACGAACCACTTCATGTATCGAGGTATGATGGTAGGTGGCCAATCCAGAGCTGTCTTAATAACGGTAATATTCGACAAAGCCATGAAGCTCTCTGGTAGAGCAAAAGCTGGAGGAAAAGCACCGGATAAGCCTCCGCCGGAAATTAAGCCAGGTACAGATGCAGAAAAGAAGTGGTACAAGTTGTTGCTACAGAAGAAAAAGAAAGAACAAGCTACAAAGTCTGATCAGAAGGGTGTTCTGGGGGATGGCCATGGGTGGGGCAATGGAAGGATCATTAACTTGATGTCAACGGACACGAATCGCATCAATCAAGCCTGTGGCATGTTCCACATGATCTGGGCATCCCCCATAGCTATCCTGCTAACCCTGGCTCTACTTATAATAAATCTAACGTACAGTGCTCTTTCCGGTTTCGGTCTTCTTGTAATAACCATGCCGCTGCTTGGACGAGCAGTGAGAAGCTTATTCAAAAGAAGAGTTGCAATTAACAAGGTCACGGATCAGAGAGTCAGTTTAACCCATGAAATATTGCAAGCAGTCCGCTTTGTTAAGTACTTCGGATGGGAAACAAGTTTTTTGGCCAGAATTTCTGAAATACGAAACCGGGAGATTAGAGCAGTGCAGGTTCTCCTTTCTATTCGAAACGGCATTCTTGCGGTTGGCATGTCAATGCCAGTATTCGCATCTATGCTCTCCTTTATTACTTACTCGCTTTCGAATCACGTTCTCAACCCAGCGCCAATTTTCTCCTCTCTGGCGCTATTCAATTCCCTTCGTCTTCCCCTAAACTTCCTACCCATGGTCATCGGACAGGCCATTGATGCCTATTCGTCGATCAATCGTATACAAGAATTCCTTCTAGCTGAAGATGTGCAAGATGAAGTCGAATGGGATTACAGAACTAAGGATGCCGTGGTTCTGAAAAACGCCGATTTCACTTGGGAAAGGACCCCAACTCAAGATCCGGATGATACCCCAGGCAAACCTCCGCACTCTCCTAAGCAAACCAACGAGGCTGCAAAGGCACAGAAGAAGGCACAGAAAGCAAAGGCCAAACACAACGAGGACGATCAGGCGGCTGTGAGCTCTCTAGATACTTCAAGTACCGTAGAAGAAGAGAAACCTTTCAAGTTGCGGGGCATTGACCTGACCATTGGCCGAAACGAGCTGCTTGCGGTCATTGGGACTGTAGGTTCTGGCAAAAGCTCATTGCTGGCAGCACTAGCTGGCGATATGCGAAGGACAAACGGAGAACTCATCATGGGTGCCTCACGTGCATTCTGCCCGCAGTATGCATGGATTCAAAACGCTACCGTGAAAGAAAACATTGTCTTTGGGAAAGAGTTCAAATCAAGCTGGTACAATCAAGTCATTGATGCCTGCGCTTTGCGACCAGATCTGGAAATGCTTCCCAATGGAGACCGGACTGAGATCGGTGAGCGAGGTATCACCGTTTCCGGAGGACAAAAACAGCGCCTGAATATTGCACGTGCTATTTACTTCGATGCAGACATTGTGCTCATGGATGATCCATTATCAGCTGTGGACGCCCACGTAGGTCGACACATTATGGACAATGCAATTTGCGGATTACTTAAACACAAATGCCGGATTCTGGCAACACATCAGCTTCATGTTCTTAACCGTTGCGATAGAATTGTCTGGATACAAGACGGTCATATTGAGGCAGTTGATACTTTCGATAATTTAATGGCTCACAACCCAGAGTTTGCGAGGCTCATGGCTACGACGGTTGTTGAAGAAGAGGAGAAAAAGGAGGAGCATGTCAATGATGATGAAATCGAGGAAGATAAGAAGAGGACGGGAAAGAAGCGAGGCTCCAAAAGGCCTACGGCTGCGCTAATGCAAGCCGAGGAGCGAGCTGTCAAAAGCGTCTCTTGGAGCGTTTGGTTAGCCTACATCAGAGCTTCCGGCTCCATATGGGTTGCGCCCTTAATCCTAATACTTCTAATCCTTTCTCAGGGAGCAAACATCGTGACCAGCCTATGGCTTTCGTGGTGGACCTCGAATAAATTTGGATACTCTGAGGGTATATATGTAGGTCTTACCTTCTCCAATTCCGAGATATCTTACTAACAATTATAGATTGGTGTATATGCTGCCCTTGGATTTGTCCAGGCCTTCCTCCTGTTCGTCTTCTCCGACTTCCTCTCCGTGTACGGCACCCAAGCCGGTAAGGTCATGCTCCACCGTGCTATCAACCGCGTCCTTCGAGCACCAATGTCATTCTTCGATACAACTCCACTTGGACGCATCACCAACCGATTCTCTAAAGACATCGATGTTATGGACAACAGCCTCACAGATTCGATGCGCATGTACTTCATTACTATGTCTATGATCATATCAGTCTTCATCCTAATTATTGTATATTTCCATTACTTTGCAATTGCATTAGGCCCGCTGTTCATCCTCTTCCTATTCTCAGCAGCGTATTATCGAGCCTCTGCTAGAGAAGTCACGCGTCACGAATCTGTGCTCAGAAGCAGTGTGTTTGCACGATTCAGCGAAGCCGTCCTTGGCACGGCAACAATCCGAGCCTATGGCCTACAAGATCGATTTTCCAAGTCAATCCGTGAAGCCATCGATGACATGGACAGCGCCTACTATCTTACTTTTGCCAATCAAAGATGGCTTAGCGTTCGGCTGGATGCGATCGGGAATGTATTGGTTTTCACGACTGGCATTCTCGTTGTTACCTCCAGATTTTCAGTTTCTCCAAGTATTGGTGGTTTGGTCCTCTCATACATTCTCGCTATTGTACAGTTGATTCAGTTCACTGTACGACAACTTGCGGAGGTCGAGAACAACATGAACGCCACAGAGCGCATTCATTACTACGGTACCGAACTAGATGAAGAAGCACCACTCCGTCTAGGAGATGTACGACCTACCTGGCCAGAACATGGCGAAATCATCTTCGATAATGTCCAGATGCGTTACAGAGATGGTCTTCCGCTAGTACTTCAAGGTCTCAATATGCACGTCAAAGCGGGAGAGCGCATTGGCGTGGTCGGTCGTACTGGTGCGGGCAAATCTAGCATTATGAGTACGCTGTTCCGGCTAGTAGAGCTGTCTGGTGGCACAATCACCATCGACGGTGTCAGTATCAGCCAGATTGGCTTGCATGACCTTCGCTCACGTCTGGCAATCATCCCACAAGATCCTACGCTTTTCCGCGGCACGATTCGGTCGAATCTCGATCCATTCAACGAACACACGGATCTTGAGCTCTGGTCAGCCCTCCGTCAAGCTGATCTGGTAGGCTCAGACGCATCGATGGAGGACAAAACAGGTCGCATCCATCTTGATAGCATTGTTGAAGAAGAAGGGTTGAACTTCTCGCTTGGGCAGCGGCAGCTCATGGCTCTGGCCCGAGCGCTGGTACGTGGCTCACAGATCATTGTGTGCGACGAGGCAACCAGCTCGGTGGATTTCGAGACAGACCAGAAGATCCAACGCACGATTGTGGAAGGTTTCAAGGGCAAGACGCTACTGTGCATTGCTCACCGGCTGAAGACTATCATCAGGTATGATCGTATCTGCGTGATGGATTCAGGGCGCATCGCCGAGCTAGACACACCGCTGAGCTTGTACGAAGCTGGAGGGATATTCAGAGGAATGTGCGATCGGAGCGGCATTCGGAGGGAAGACTTTTTCGAGCACAATACAACTTAATAGATAATTAATTATTATGACGGAGGCATTTTTCCGGAGCTGTTTGGGATTTTGAGCGACAGAACTCATCTCTACATTTTTGCGCTCGGCGTGGCTTTGGCATGGATGGAGGCGTTATTGTTTCGTTGCCCACATGGCGCCTTTTCAAATATTGGGAGCTTTTGATAGGCTTAGTTCTAAAGCTCCACTCCAAAAGTAGAAGCTACATATCTAATCTCCTATCTAACTTCCTGCAAGTCAATCATAACTTGAACTCTGAGCTGATCGGTGATGG
>Ga0307515_10003724_pt1 | contig 31994 bp, 39 predicted proteins | sample 17_EM_MG_FD_194513 | JGI IMG/M metagenome (GOLD analysis project Ga0307515, IMG submission 194513) | Populus trichocarpa ectomycorrhiza microbial communities from riparian zone in the Pacific Northwest, United States - 17_EM | ecosystem: Host-associated > Plants > Roots > Unclassified | place...
TGCGTTTCTGGCCCCAAAGACCAGCCATGTATTACAGGGCTGAATCACATCTTACCACCGAGTCGGGACCTCTCGTCCATTTGAAGCCGGGATCGGGTTTCTCTTCGTTATCACGGACGGCGGGGCCTTTCGATTTTGTCTCCATTGCTCTACTTCGTGATGTCTCAGGGTGACTCACTCCCGCTCGTCCACTCATCCACTCACCCACCCGACACAGAAGACACCTCGCCCCCGCGAAATCGGGTCACTTACCACAAACTTGCTCTGTGGTCTTGCCAAGACGCGTATTCACCGAGTCACGTCGACAATTACCGCCTGTTGGTGTTGTAACAATGTAAGGCTGGTATCTTGTCTCCCACGGGTCGTGAGACAACCGACCAAGATCACGAGCCCAAACCGTAGAGCTCAATGATAATTAGTCTCATATCGTTGTGTGAAAAACCAGAGGTCATACCCACCTACACCTCATCCCGCGGGCACGGACCACTTTCAAACCCGCTCGACAGTTCACGTGCAACGAATAAGCGACATTTTCGTTCGAAACCTCGTTCACATTTTGGACGGAACTGCACGGATGGAATCCTGCTGAAGGGAATGACGGATCTTAAATATCACAAGTCCTAAATACAATTGCATGGCGAGTATACAGTTGAACTTTACGTTGTATGATGGGTGGAGAAGATGATGACCTCGCCTACCAATAAGTGGATCGACGGCTGGTCGACTGCATAGGCGTTCGCAATGTCACCAGAAGATCATCGACAACACCACGGACATCCTCCCCTGGACCCTCGTAATCATCGTCGCGCCTCTTCTCCAAAGGCGGAATAACCCTTTCAACCACAGCCAGAACCGCTTTACGGTTGCTTTCGGTGAAGAATAGTTCCCTGAACCGTTTCGTGACTTCTGCGAGTGGTGCCAGCCGATCAGCCGTGAGATCCGTCGGGAGGCGTCCTGGGACTCCCGCCCACTCGTCTTCCACGACTTTTTCCCATGGTTTGTCGAGAGAAAGGCGGTTGGGGCCGTCGTGCTCCGGGGGTAGCAATTCGCCAACGGTAGTGAGGATGCGGAGGATTTGGTCCCGTCCTTCGTGATGGAAAGGCAGCCAGATGTCCATGGCTTTCCTGAGGTAGGGGTACCAATGCCTTTCCTCCGACAGGATTTCCATCATCTTGAGGAATAAAACCTGGTGGTCGGAACGACCGGTTTCGGTCACAACGCTGTGCAGTTGTCTGGGAAAGTCGATATCTTCGAGAGTCGGGCGTAACTCTGCTGACCTGAGCCACCAACCCCGCGCGACCAATATGACGTCGTAGGCTGCTTTCCTAACGCGGAATGGTTTGTCCACCTCCTTCTCCATCGCTTTGGACAATGTCCGGAGGAATTCAACCCCAGGGAGGAAAGATCCCAGTCGAGGAATATCCCTGATCGCGATGAGGCCGCTGTACACGGCTTCGTCCTGCCAACCGCCCTCCCCTTCGATACAAGTCTGGACGTTCCTCAAAATCTTGCTGAAAAGGATATGTTCTGGGTTGTGATTCACTTCCGGTGGTGCGGCTCCTCCCCGAGTCCGTTGGTCTGTGTCACTTTCTCGGCCTGGGTTGGGTGGTGTTTCTGTGTCCGCTGCGCCATCTTCTTCCTTCCTTCGTGCGCTGAGCCTGAGTAACAAGGTAAACGTTTCATCATCCATGTCTCCCTCCACAGCGCTTTTTAGGAGCCTATTTACCCACAAGGAGTCGACGAGCGGGAACGTTGTCTCCTTGACAAGGGTAAGAAGAATCTCCAGTGCCGTTTTAGCATAGCGATGCCGGCGGCCCCGAGTCAAGACCATTCCGTGAATATATTCAACCACAATTCTGAAGGTCGACTCGAAATATTCACTATCCCCAATCAATACAATCGTTAATATGTGGGCGAGCGGGACACACCTTTTGTCGACCCGAATCAAATCCTCTGGATGTAAAGGAAAGTCCAACGCCGCTCCTACGCAGAGGACGCACTCCGTAAGGGTCTCAATGTTCAACGCCCGGTATTTTTTCAAGACCTCCATGAGTTCGCGCAAGGTCTGTAAACGGCTCGGTCGAAACCTGACGGTGGCATCTGAATCGCCGCAAAACCAGTAGGGGGCAATGTAGGACAGGAACCGCGCCGATGTTCCAGGCTCTGAGCGGTCTTCAATGTGGAGAAGGTTTTCGAACACGTCGTTTCCATCCCATTCATCGTTGTGGAGGTGGAGGAAAAGATCGGGAGGGAGATCAGGGGGAAGTTTCCCAACCTCGGTCTCGAGACTGTTGAAGGTGGTCCAAACGAGTCGCGTGTGATAGAGGACGTAGTAAGCGGCAGCGGACTGCAAGGCCGTGGTACGGGCTGACTTCTTGAACTCGGGCGATCGAAAAAACTCCACGTATGTATCGCGGAGTCGAATCAAGGCGGTCGTAGAGCGATGGTTGGATGGCCACTGGAACTCGGAAGTGAAAAGTGGATCGGGCCTCCAAAACGCGGGGTTTGAAAGCGTCACGGGGTAGTCGTTGTTCGGACTTGAGCCAGCATCGTGCTGGGCATTCGTCCCATCGGCGAATCTCTTAAATACGAGCCCAAGTGAGCTCGCCAGGCAGGCAGCCCCCGTCACCCATCCGATTGGGAGCAGGGGCGCAGTGGCCCTTCGCCTCCACCAAACACGAGTAAGCCGGGTGAATTTCTTTGCCCACGGTAGAAGTTTCGGGAGCAGAACAGATAAGGGTGTCCGGAACGGAAAATCTCTCCAAATCGTCGCGGCCACGGTGATACACGTGTAGAAGGCAAGTCCGATCGAAGTGACCGCCAACACCACTTCCGCGGCAGAAACGTTCAGATCCCAGAGGTAGACGGCAAAGCCAATTCCGAAAAGAAGGAGAGCAAGCTGCAACATAACCGGCAGCGACTCCATGATCAGCAGCACTCCCCACTTCTAGAGCCCCGCAAGTTTGACCTGGCGTTCCTTCCCTCGATCGACGATGTTCCCCCACGTGGTTGCCCGAGTGTAATACAGGATCCATTGTTTCCCTAACAACGTAATGAAGACCACGAACAATGTGACGGATAGACTGGCGGAGAGGATGGACTGAGCTCTGATGACACCGATGGGGATATTCTGGATGGGTGCCAGCGGGTCGATTCCATCGAACGAGGTGTTCTGCTCCAATATCCGGAGCAGCAGGACGTTTGTGAGATCGACGGGGTTTGGCTGGAGCTGCGGAACAATTTGGACAATAAACACGGAAGTGATAGCCGAGAATGAGCCCGCCTGACACAGAAACAGAACCTGGATGAGGCGAATAGAACACAAAAGAGACATGGACGTGCTGACGAAAAGCAGGGAGGTGTCCAGGTCTCCGATGTATTTCGAGATCAGGTCATTGTCATGATCGTCAGCGACTTTCTTGTAGACAGTCCAAAAGTTTGTACCCGGGTCGGTCTTGATCTTCGCGGGTTTCAAGGTCGCGATCGTCTTCTCCAACCTAAAGCGGGACAGGGTTGGTTTGGTCCCAAAAGGCTCCTTCCAAGACTCGAGGGAAGACTAACCGAGAAAACCGGTTCTCCTCGCCTTCACGAAGTGCTGAAATTTCTCCATGGAAGGCGGTAGCGAACCTATGACAGCGCCACGTTAATGCGTGCCACTCTGAAAGTGTTTTAGTATAGACGTACTGAGACATCCTCGTCTCGTCGTCTTTCCGCAGTTCCGCGATGCTATCCTTGAGCGCATCTGCGACGAGTCTGCCACACATCAGATGCGGGTAAACGACCCATACACGTCGTACGAACCTTCCCAACAGCGCCATGTCATTCTCTCGTTTTGGGTGTCCACTGGTGGTCGCATCTGTGGTACTGGTGAGGATTGAAGTGGTGGTCCGAGTGGGAGGGAGGAAAAAAGTATATGCGTGCCTTCGAGTGCAGCCGGTGGGGCATCGATGAGTTGACGGTCTCCCGCCACTGTAGTTTGATCCCCGATCGAGGACGGGCTTTCGTGAATATCTCCCATCACCCTCGAACTAGCCGGGGTTGGTAAGGGGTTGGGAAATTCCGTGACGATATCGGGGGAGGTACACTCAGGACAGCTTCGCTGCAACTTTGACTTTTGAACAGATGTGCACGAGGCACGAGCGGCGTATCTACAGTGCGGATTGAAAGTGGCCCCGCGAACGGATGGCTAGCACATGATCTTTCGGAGGTATCTTAGACTGAGGTGGTGTACGGAAGAGCCTTGATGAAAGGAGGATTAGTCCACAAAGCCCACAATTAGACGTAAGAGCCGGAGCGCTCATTTCTGGCCTCTGATTGTGCACACCAACCGGCCCATAAACCTCCCACAGGGGTGGTTCCAAGGAAACCGGCTTCGGGGTGCAGGAAGCACCACCACGAAACGTAATCCTCGCGCTCTATGGGTGCAGATGAGGCATACATGAGTGTCTGTACTGGTCTCACGCGAGTGGGCTGATGAGTCTGTGTTTCGGATCAGCAAGCCGAATACGGAAAACCAGTGGGAGTTTGCTCACTTAATCAAGCGAGGGTTGTGGGTTACTCCTCGTATGCCCGATATAAATGATGGATGGAATCCACCCGTAATGAAGCACAACCTGTCGGTTCAGTTCAGTTCAGTAAGCGTGAGGCCCGTGGTGTGAGCATGCGGACATACACGACCGAATTCGACGATGGATGATTCTTTCCTGAGTACGCGAAACGAGGGAGCCAAAGTCAGCGTCACGTCGTACTACTACGTATGTGAAGGCGCTGACCTTATTCATCTGTCCATATCATGAATCGCTTCTTCGATAGACTGGTGTTATTGGGTGAACGGCGATCGGCCGAGAACGGTAATGATCTTCTCAAGCTCGGTGGAAAGAGATCCAGCCGCGTAGGCAGGCACCCCTTAGACACGTTTGCCACGAGTACAGATAATTTGGAAAAAGGTGGCTTCAACGCCAGTCTCCAGGTACATTAATCGCGAGCTAGTCTCGTCACAAACAACTCATGATCCGCGCGAATCTTTAGGACACGCTCATGGTGTCATATCTGGCAAACCGTGTGCGATCTCAGGCCGAGTATTCCCATCTCCACAAGAATGACTGTATCAGTTATTGAATATTGTAAGTCATACCTGGATGTGTCTCTCCTAATGGCCGGGTTGCCCATCAGGAGGACCCCCATCCGAAGCTATCTCCTCGCTCGAACATGCCCGTACCCCTTTTACAATATCAAACTCCACGTCCACGATAGGACGGGCGATATGCAGTAAGAGCTGCTGAGAGGAGACTTCTTGCGTACAGGAAGAGGTGAAGATGTAGCGATCGACCTGGCCATATCAAGACGTAAATATGTGCATTGACGCAAGGGACTTGCCAAGAGAGATTTTGAGTGCGGCGGTCAATATCCCCCAACATACTGGTAGGTGACCTTGCACTTCCTCCCTTCAGATTTTCAGTTTGTACCAGTCGACGAGTTTCCCGATGAATGTGCCTCTCGCCGTCGCGCGTTTTGTCAACGACGACGTTTGGTGTGAGAAACCCCTCGTGTAGAGGGCAAGGAGACCAACTCTCCGAGACTTGGATGCACGTTTCGCAACGTGATTGAGGGTCATGGTCTCGTACAACTCGTCCAAAGATTTGATCTCTTCGCAGACTCGATCTATAGGCCCCGCGAGATCATAGGTATCTCCGTCGACGACCACCTTCATAACAACCTGGTGAACATCCGCCACGAAATGCAATGCGCTCCTTGCGTAGATCGCGACACTGTCCCGGATAAAGTTCACGGTACTGTCGAGGTGATGGGTCGATCCGCCGAAGAAACCGTGGGCGACGAACGACCCTGTTGTAAGATTTCCGTCCGCCAACAATAACAGGTCATCCGACAGTAGCATCGGCCATCGTGGACCGGTAGCGCTGCATTGAGGTAGCCGGAGATTGAGACGTGCAATCAACCGAACGGCGAGGGTCGGCCGAAAATGCCGAGGGCATCCCTCCTCCGCAAATATTAAATAATCCAACACCAGATTACCGACGAGTCCCACGGGCACTGCCACATGCCCATTACGACCCTTTGTTGGAGGAGAACCAGAGGGAAGTGGACAAGCTGTTTACTTCGTTGACCTCAGCAGACCCTGGCGACGCACTCCTTGCATAGGTCGCGACACCGCCCGGAGTTTGATGATAAAGGGGTACGGGGGCATTCGAACGACATTCAACAACTGATGCGGTCATTCCTGTGGACATGGGGGTACAGGGCAACGGCAACTACACAAGAATCACGTAAATGTTGGGATGTTGTGGCGGGGGCGAGGCGTGATCTGGGATCGCACCAGGTTTTTCAGATACGACGCCATGAGCGTGCCCCAAGTCCACGCGGCATATAAGTTGTCTGTGGTGAGACCAGCACGCGATTAATTTACTTACCTGGAGACTGGCGTTGAAGCCGCCTTTTCCAAATCATATACTCGCGGCAGACGTGTCCAAGAGGTACTTCTGCCCATGGCTGGATCCCCTTGCACCTCGCCGACCAAGACCGAGCGTACGTACTAACCCAATACGCGATCCAACATGGCGGTCACCGATTTTATGGATTGCTCAAGGGCCTCCAGATCGGATATCGGTTGCTTGACACCGGGCCCTGTGGCCGCCGACGATGCAGTGGTCAGAAGATCTATGATTAGTGACTAATTTTTCGTTTCAGATACCGATTGTTGGAAAGTGAGGTTCACGTTCAATCCTCTCAGTTTCAAGAAATCCGAGTTTGACCGGAACAGGTGCGAACACGCAGTTTCCAGTTTTACAGCTGTAGGGGAGGTTCCGACTCGGCCGGCGAGTGCTTGAGCTATTGTGGAGTGAGGGGTGTACGATGTTATGGCAAATGAACCGACTCAATGTAAAGCTTATACTTACATCAGTACACACGTATCATCCTACCCCATTGAATCTATTGGTCTACCCCCGACTTCGCTTCGTCATAGAGAAGGTGCGGCAACAAGGGGAGATACAATCTCGCCCACTGCGCGAGGATTACTTTCGTGGTGGCTCTTCATGCACCCCGAAGCCGACTTCCATGTAACCACCACTGTGGAAGGTTTATGAGCCGGTTGATATGGATAATTGGAGGCCAGATATGAGCGCCACAGTACTTACGTCTAACTTTGCTGGTTCCGCGGGCTAACCCCCCCCCATTACTCTCGTACTCCACCTCAGTCTGAGATACATCTGGAAGATCATCCGCTCACAAGTCCACGTTTCAATATGTACTTACTGTGTATACGCCGCTCGTGCCTCGTGCATGACTGTTCAAAAGCCAAAGTTGCAACGAAGTTGTCCTGAGTGTATCTCCCCCCGATATCGTCATGGAATCCCCCAGAGATGTTCACGAAAGTCCGTCCTCGATCGGGGATCAAACTACAGTAGCGGGAAACCGTCACCTCATCGATCCCCTCTCTGCTGTACTCGAAGGCACGCTTATGCTCTTTCGCTCGGACTACCACTTAAATGCTCACCGGTACCACAGATGCGCATACACGACGAGAGAATGACAATGCGCTGTTGGCAAGGTTCGTACGGTGTGTATCAGTCGTTTACCCGCAACTGAGTTTGGCAGACTCGTAGCGGATGTACTCAAGGACAGCGTTGCGGAACTACGGAGAGATAATGAGACGAGGATGTCCCAGTATGTTTATACCAAACTCTCTCAGTGGCACGCATTAACGTGGTGCTGTCGCAGGATCACGACCGCCTTCCAAGGAGAAATTTCAGCACTTCGTGAAGGCGAGGAGAATCGGCTTGCTCGGTTAGTCTTCCCTCGAGTCTTCAATGGAGCCTTTTTGGACCGAATCGACACCATCATGTTTTAGGTTGGAGGAGGAAATCGCAACCTTGAAACCCGCGAAGATCGAGACCGACCCAAGTGCAAACTTTTGGACTGTCTACAAGAAAGTCGCTGACGAACGTGGCAATGACCTGGTCTCGAACTACATCGGAGACCTGGACACCTCTCTGTTTTTCGTAAGCACTTTTACGTCTCTTGTCTGTTTTATGCTCCTCAACCAGACTCTGTTTCTGTGTCAGGCTGGTTTATTCTCAGCCATTATTTTGGCGTTTATTGTCCAAATCGTTCCGCAGCTCCAGCCAAACGCCCTGCTGCTCCGGATATTGGAGCAGAACGCATCGTTTTGTGGAATTGACCCGTTGGCACCCATCCCGACTATCCCCACCGGCGTTGTCAGAGCTCAGTCCATCCTCTTCGCCAGTTTATCCGTCACATCGTTCGTGATCTTCGTTGCGGTATTGGCGAAACAGTGGATCCTGTATCATACTCGAGTCACCACGTGGGGAAATACTGTCAATCGAGAGAGGGAACGCCAGGCCAAGCTCGTGGGACTCCAGAAGTGGGGAATGCGCCTAATCGTAAAGTCTCTGCCCATTATGTTGCTGTTTGCTTTCCTTCTTTTTGGGATTGCCTGTGCAGTCTGTCTCTGGGATCTGAACGTTTCTGTCATGGAAGCGGCGTTCGTTGTAATCCCGGCCCCTACTAGATAGACATACTCACGTGCGGGTCCAGCCTATATAGGGCTCGCCGCGGACCCCAAATCATGTATCTTTCTCTCAAATATCTCAGCTCTATGATACATGTATATGTATGATTTCTCCCTGATCTCCCTCCTGATATTTTCCTCCGCCTATACAACATTGACAATGAATGGAATGGAGACGACGAGTTCGAAGGCCGCCCCATTTGAAACCCGGAGCATCGGTGCGGTTCCTATCCCATATTTCCTCCTACTGGTTCCGCGGCGATTCAGATTCAGCCATCAGCCATCAGGTTTCATCCGAGTGGTTTGGAGATCTTGTACGAACTCATCGAAGTGTTGGAAGAATCTCGGGCGCCGTTGAACGTTGCGACTCTTACGGATTACATTCTCTGTAAAGGAACGGCAATGCACTTCCCTTTCCATCCTGAGGATCAGATTCGGGTCGGCAAATGGTGCGCCTCGCCCCGGCATTGATCGAGGATACAGCGGTGACTATTTTGCAAAATGGTCGTTGAGCGTATTCACAACATCACCTTGGCTCGCGGTCGCCGGCATCGCCATAGATAACGCTCCCACTCGTTGATGGAATCGCGTGGATAAACGGGCCCGCATGCTGTTGCTCAAGTCTCGATGGTAGGGAGAGGGGTTCGATCGTTAATTTGGCTTGTGCTGACAAGCTCGTATATTTTCATCATAAGTCACGCTGGGAGTTCATACAAGGGAGCATGATTAACAGACAGATGTATGAGGGTCCCGCAGCCGAACGTGGGTGGCTCCGGGCCCCGCTAGGTTCGCAGGATATCGTCAAAGAACTTCGAGTGGTCCCACGAAAAGATCGGACGCTACTGAGGTGTGCCGAGAGCTAGAACGCTTCGGTCAAGAAGATCTTAAGCACTGCTGATCCAGTGCTGTCCGGCGCCTCGAGCCTCACGTAGCTTCGTTTGTTAACGCTGTTCAGAAGCTGCGCATGGATGGTCAACTACGTTGGAAGTCGCACAGCGATTACCGACTTACGGAGAAATTCCCTGTCGCACAAACCCTGTCTTTCTTGAACATGGATGTCCGGAGGAGCACTTCGAATGAGACCGACTGTCCGGGATGCTGTTTATTTGTTTCTATGAACCAGTTTTCCGGACCGTTCCTGCATGAGGTTTAATGATGGCAACGAGGGTAAAATCGGCCTAAGCGCCAACCACGTATGTTCATCTGAACCACCCGCGGCCTTTGTGGTCGGTGAAGTCGTGTGGTTCTTGTTCCCGTACTTGAACCTGACGCTCAGCTGCTGTTGCCTCGATTTACCGAGTGAAATTTTGATGCTTTGAACTTGCAATCTCAATTTCCCTGGCAGTTCTTCTACACCTGACCGCCCCTCAGTGGCAGACATGACTTGAGGAAGAGAACGAAATTGTAGGAAGGCATCGTAAACTTCGGTGGTTAACGGGCGTTTTTTAGGATTCCTATTCCAGCATTGCTCAAGGAACTGCCAGATGGTGTCACCAATCCCGTCGGAGGGTTGTTGAGGAAGTTCCCCAGCCTGTATCTTTGACAGTGCCACGGTGTCGTTGTATTTGGAATACGGCATGTTCCCAGTCAAGACCTAGAAGATAAAGGTGAGATTCGACCCTTGGGCCAGATGGTACTGGATGGTGGGAACTCGCCTCATAGACGACCATACCCATCCCGTACACATCACTCTCCTTCGTTAAGAGAATTTTATCCATGTCGTGGTCTTCTGGCCATTGGATTCCGGTGCCGAATACCGATAGTTGTCAATGTCTGCCTCGGATTGCATATAGCCCGCGACTGGAGTGCCAGGCACGGCCACAATTGAGCTGTGGCCTGCGGTAGCTATTCGAGCTGCGCCGTTGTCGTCGATCAGTACGTGACTCTGTTGATACGATTAAACTTCATCGATAAAAATGGAGATTCCCGTACTGGTCTCAAGCCGCCGTGAACCAGACGATTTTCGTGCAGGAAGTGCAATCCGCTGGCCGCATCTAATAGCTGTTAGTGGGCGCGGGTAAGCGTCAGGAGTATGTGATATACCTGAACACACTGACCAGATCGAATCGATTGATATCTGGCTTCTTCTTCAGATAGTCCATGATGTTGCCCCTTTCGTACCAAGGAAATACCAAGCAAAAGTCGGAGACGGTTGTTGATACTCCGTAGAAAGGGAGAAGGTTATCATGTTTGACCTGTTTCATCAATACTACTTCCTTGCAAAACCGCTATGTCATCCGTAAGAACAATGGTGAGTAACCCTCCCTCTGAGGGTTTGCCGGACATGCTCACACTTTTGGTCCTCTGTACTTGAGGATCGTCTCGAGGCACCCTGAGAACCTTGAGAGCCACAACCTCATCTTTGTACCTACCCTTCCAAACTTCGGTCACTTGGGAGATGCGTTGTGCACAGTCTCCCTCCTTCATGATGCCCTCAAGTTTGTATGATGTTGGGACCGTACGATGGTGACCACACAACCTCCGAAGTTCAATGATAGCCCTCCCTCCCGGCCTTAGATTTCCACTCGCAAGCTCCTAGAATATGTATTTGGTCAGAACCAGAAGGGGAAACGATGAGTTGTATCACCTTGGCGATCTCATCGATGCGCTTTTCGGCCTCTTCAAAGGTCAAATTCTCTGTATGAACATACAACGTTGGGACCGCACGATGGTCGTCGGCAAGGACTGCGTGCATCAGAATTACTAGAGTTAGAGAGGGCATGGGGCTCTTCAGGCCACATTTCGCGGGACGAACCACATGAATTATCGGAAACGCCAGGTTGAGGGATATCAAACACAGAATCTAGGCCCGGCGGGATCTCGTGACTCTGAACGCTCGGTTGACCGGGACGTTGCGAGGGTCCCGGTGATTGGGTTGTAGTTGCTTTTGCATTTACGGGCATTAGAGAGATGGGTGTACAATCTGCTGCATCGCCCACTTTTCCCACCAGTCGCCATGGAGCTAGGGTGGACAAAGACGGGGTCGCAGCATGTAACATGTAGCTGCAGGAAGTATATTAGGACATTTGTTCCGTGAAGGGAAAAACACTGACCATTCACGTAGAAATCCGACCACTGCTGTCATCGTAGGCCGACGAGAAGGGTCTTGCTGCCAACAATTGAGCGTCATGTCCCATACTGAGTCCACTAGACCCAGCCCCTGGGCCTCCCATGGGCGCGCAGGTCGTTCACCACCCGTAATCTTTAGGATAATAGACTGGGGTGTGACGTCACTGAATGGATATCTTCCCGTAAAAACCTATAGCAGAATCCAGACGTCAGGCAAATCACCCAACCCTCCCCCCTGCGACACTTGTGGGGAGGTACGAGAACCAACCTCCATCACGACCATGCCAAAAGCAAACATGTCCGCTTCCCGTGTGATCCTATCGGCTCCCTCGAGGATCTCTGGTGCGGCCCACGCTGCAGTATATCCCTTTCCCTGCGTTACAAGAACGGTGTTCATTCCGCGAACAATTGAAGCAAGCCCAAAATCTGTCAAACGGGCGTGGCTGTTATGGTCAACGAGAATGTTGGGCTAGCCAAGGGTTATTAGCACAGATTGGGAGGGATCCAAAAAAGTACTTGCCCCCTTCAAGTCTCCGTGTATCGTATAGTTCGTGTGAAGGTAGTTGAGACCTTCTGCCACGTCCAATAGCTTAGGAAGGTGACATCAATTGAGTGCAGCTACGAGGCAAAGACCCACCAGGCCGATCCGATTCACGCCTGGATTTTTCTCGACGTAATTCGTCAGAGTTCCGTTTGGCATCCACTCCGACAGAATTTGTAAAGGTTCTCTTGTAACACCGATGAAAGGGACGACATTTGGATGTCTCAACCTTTTCCATATAACGGCCTCTCTGAAGAATGACTATAGCCAGTTGTTCTTAAGTAGACACGAAAATGATATTCCAATGCCAAATGCGAACCTTCTTGAGGGTTTGATCGTCGTTTAGGGAAACCCTCAATAACTTGACACAGACTTTCCTATCTCCGTGAGTGCCTTCCCATACATCAGCAAAGCCGCCAAGGGCAATCGGACGATCGCCAACTCTGGTGATCTCTCCGGGTACAGTGTACGACGATGGAAGGGTCATGTGGCAACCACAGATGGCTTGTAGTTTATATAGACATTGTCGGGATAAATCATCGGTGGTGGGAATGGCACTGAGAGCCTGCAGATTCTGTTTCGTGACCGGATGAAAGGCTAAAAGGAGGGTACGTACTTCGTCGAGGAGATCCACCAACCGAGCCAACTCCGATCCCTCAAGGCTGAACGAATATGTTTCTCCTTCGTCCTGCCGGATTAAACCATACAGAAGGCGGGAGAAATCAGGAGAAGAAGTGTCGAGCGAGTAGAGTCGTTGTAAGACCTGAGAGGCAGACATTGTGGGCGAATACGGTGGGCTCAGCTTCACCACGAAACCAATACCGCTTGAGAAAGCACGGTTGCCGGTCTTACTGAACGCTGCAAGGTCCCCGACTCCGATGGGAGGAGGAAACGCTCCCTGCTCAGTCGATGTAGATCGGTGCGGACCGTGCTGGTAGTGTCACCCGGATCAACCGGCCAACAGCGCGGCAGGTCTGCCAAACCGCGTCGAAGCGTGAAATTTCCACTCTCCACATTCCCCTCCCTTCAGGTTCAACAGTCTGTGCTTATTGGACCGTCAAATTTCAAACCTGAAAACCTTGAAAACACGCACAGAATTCGCAAATCCGACTTTGGGTGATAATCGATTAATCGCTTCCGGGTGTGCGCAGTCGCCACAAGCGCTGTAGGATCACCAGTGCGTCCACACAGGATAGTGTTTGAGGATAAAGTGAACTAGACGGCAGGTGTCCTCGGGGAAGGGATTGAAATGAGAAGCATGATTGGGCGTCGCTTCGTGGCTGGCGTCTGTGGCCAAGAGCGTCTGCCCCGGGGTCAACAATGTAGAGGACCTGAGTAAGTGGCCGGGCCGAAGCCGGACCGAACGTGATGGACACGGAAAGTGATCCAGAATCCGGAATTCACCATTCCGCGACCTTATCGATATCTTCTTATCACCCCTCTCCCAACCGATTCAGGCAGAACTGATTGATAACGGCCAAAGATATCTGCACAGATTGTTGTGATACGAAATGTCAGATACTTGAGAGAAAGATGCAAGATTTGGAGTCCGCACCGTCCTTGCTCTTCGACCACATATGACCAGGTCTATTTAGGAGCCCAAAACCACTTCCGCGACAGAAGTGTTCAGATCCCAGAGGTAGACGGCAAGTGCGATCCCAAAGAGAAGGAGAGCAAACTTCAATAGAACAGACAATGACTCTACGACCAGGCGCAGCCCCCAGCCCAAAAATCCCGTGGGCCTGACCTGGCGTTCCTCGCCTCGATTGACGGTATCCCCCCACGTGGTGACTCGAGTGTAACACAGGATCCACTGTTTCCCCGACACCACAATAAAGGCCACGAACAATGTAACGGATAAACTGACGAAGAGGATGGACCGAGCTCTGACAACACCGGCGGAGGTATTCGAGATGATTCGGACGATAAATGTAGTAGTAATGACCGAGAATAAACCCGCCTGACATAGAAACAGGTCCTAGTTGAGGCAAGTAAAACAAGCAAGAGATGTAGACGTGCTTACGAAAATCAGAGAGGTGTTCAGGTCTCCGGCATACTTCGAGACCAGGTCATTGTCATGTTCGTCAGCGACTTTCTTGTAGACGGTTGGATCGTTATCGGTCATCGGTGGTTTCAGGTCCGTGGCTGCCTTCTCCAATCTAAAGCGGAGCAGAACCGATTCAGTCCGAACGAACCTTGTTAAAAATCTGTGGAAAGACTAACCGAGCGATCCCTCCCTCCTCGCGTCTGCGGAATGCTGAAATTTCTTCTTGGAAGGCGGCAGTGAACCTATGACAGCGCCGCATTAATGCGTGTCACTCTGAGAGAGGTTTGGTATCAACGTACTGAGACACCCTCGTCTCATCCTCTCTCCGTAACTCCGCAACGCTGTCCTTGAGTGCATCTGCGATGAGTCTGCCACACTCAGACGTGGGTAAACGACTAATATACATCGTACGGACCTTGCCAAAGTGGCTACGTCATCCTCTCGTCTTGGATGACCAACGATGGTCGCATCTGTGGCACTGGTGAGCATTTAAATGGTAGTCCGAGTGGAAGGGAGGAAAAATGTATAAGCGTGCCTTCGAGTGCAGCCGATGAGTGGTCGATGAGTTGATGGTCTCCCGCTGCTGCAGTTTGATCCCTGATCGAAGACTTTCATAAACGTCTCCCTCCGTCCTCGAATTAGCCGGGGTGAGCAAAGTACTGGGGAAGACGCCGAGGCAGATACACTAGGGCAGTTTCGTTGCAACTTTTACTCTTGAACGGACGTGCACGGGGGCGACATGAGTGGCGACAACCAGCAACATATGATTCAGCTGTGTATCTGCAGGATCAACAGATAGTCCAAATCTTTTACGGACTTACGTCTTCAAAGGAGGAACACGCATTCTGAGGACGGCCCTTGCTCAATACCATCATCGTGATACACCGCCTCCTGGGCACTGAGCAACACGCCTTTCGTGTCTGATGTCAGCAAGCCGTAAAGGTGTCGGGTTTATATGCAATCCGACCAGACCTAACCAAACCGGGTCAATTTTTGTGCCAACACGTTTTCTCCTCGCGTTGGCATCACATTCAGTTCTTGACCGAACAGTGTATATGAAACTCCACCAGCAAGCATCGACACACGATGTCCGCCATGATCGCGACCTGCATCACTACATAAACACCTGATGAGCCTGCGGTTCACGTCAGCAAGCCGCGTAGTGGAAACCAGTGGAAGTTCGCTCACTTAATAAGCGAGGGTTGTAGATTGCCCCTCGCATACCCAACACAAACGACGAACGTGATCCACCTGGAATGAAGCACAACCTGCCATCTCAATTCAGTAAGCGTGAAGCCCGTGGTGCGAACGCGCAGACACACGCGACCGAAATTGACGACGCGAATGATTCCTTCCTGGGTACGCGGAACGGGGAATCAAAGTCAGTGTCGCGTCGCATCGCTAAAAATGTGAAGGATCATGAAAAGGGTAACTGGATGGACGGTGACCGAAGAAACTTTGGCCCAGGAAGCGGACGTTCAATTAATGCAATCCAACAAACTCACGCCTGAGCCCAACCCCTGCTGGGGAATGCGGACCGCGGATGATCGTCCAAGGGGGATCTTGATGAGAGACGGATCGGAAGATACCGATCACATTTGATCCTCTTCGCCGTTGATCACCTTCTTTGGGCTGGAGTCCTCGGGACTCTGCTTGGAAATATTTCGCCCTTTGAAGAAGCGGAGGCTCGCTCCTCCTACGTTGTGCCTCGCAGTGAAAGCGAGCAGCGAGCTGTTGCGATCGATGAGGACCACCATCGAACAGTATACGGGCCCCATCATGGGGAGAAGCTGTGGCCGGGTGGTGGGTTAAATTGTTCGGACCACTCCATTTCTAATATTGAATACCAGGGCGTAGGTATTCTACTGGATCAAACCTTAACGCCAACGGCGCGTTGGTTCAAGCATTTACTCACGAGAGACCACCCCCTTCAGGCTGTTCACCTTTCAATTGGTGCAGGATTGGGGGGTGGGAAGAGTGATGGTGTAAAAACTTATACCAAGTCGGTTCATTTCGCCATAGCGTCGTTCTTGTTTCACGGCCCTCCGACCCGAATCCTGAAAACTGCGCGTTAGTACCTGTTCCGGTTGAACTCACATCTGTAATCGGTATCCGACATAAAATCTCAATGGTTGTAGTGGATCTCCTGACCACTACATCGTCAGCGGTTACGGGTCTCGGTGTCACCCAGTCGGTAACCGATCCGGAGGGTGTATCGTGATGCGTGCGCTCGGTTTTGGCCGGCCAGGTGCAAGGGGATGCAGCCGTGGGCAGGTATCTCATAGACACGTTCGACACGAGTACAGTCTCCGGATAAATTAGTCGCGTGCTGGCCTCATCATAAACAATTTATAACCCGCGTTAACTTAGAACACGCTCATGGTGTCGTATCTGGCAAACCTGGCGCGATCCCAGACCAAGATTTTATCCCACCTCGCCCTCCCTGCAACGTCCTAAAATTTAGGTGATTTCCGCGCAGCCGTCGTTGTCTTTGTGCTCCCATCTCCACAGGAATGACTGTACCAGCTATTTGGTATTCGCGGATGTTGTGGGCCACGCCCGGATGCTAGCGTCCGACAGGGCGGACAACACGCGCACGGAGGAAGTGCTTAGTGATGTGACGGTCGATCCGTCCATATCGCAAATCACATCTCGTGGTTTCATTTCCATAAAACTTGTCCTATTGGCTGAACTGGGATCGGCCGAAAGTGCCGAAGGCATCCCTCAGCTAATCAGTCCCCCCGTCGTTTACGTTTAGCCCGCGCTTCGATGTGCGACACTCTTCGTCCTCCAGCATCTCCTCCTCTGCATTCGCCCGGAAGTACAGGTTCCGGCAGAACCGAAGCGTCCGCTCGACTTTGTGTGTGCGTTTTTTGCACTGGACCTCAGTACAGCAGGTTCCATTTCGATAGACCGCTTCTCGTAGGGTATGGCCCTACGCAAGCAGTCTGGCCTTCCATCGACCTCCAAGCAGCATATACCGAAGCCGTTGGACAACCTTCCAATTTTCCAGTGGAAAACAGCGACATCGAGGTTTTCAAAGGGCGGGGTAGGAGGTTGAGCAAGATTTTGGAAATTGCTGATCAGGTCAGCACTCTCCGATCCGTCCTTCGATTCGTGGAAGGTTATGACCCCCGGTGGCCCCGACGCTGGTTTTCCCATACCCCAAAAACTAAGAGCAGGCCGCTCCTGCGGCCCTCGTGAAAGACACAGTCCGCGTGGCCGCACTAAAGGGTATCTTCAGCGACATCTTACGATCCCCCCAATTCCACCAAATCGCTTTAAGTACTGGAAAACGCCGTTGCATCGGCTGGGACCACCTATATCGGGAATATCACGCGGTATCTCGATTCTAACCCCATACCTCCAGGCCGAAGCTGGTGGCTGCTCTCCCCCGTTTCACATACGGACCATTCTCCAACCTGTGGTGTTGTATCTGGCAAACGTGGTGTGATCCCAGGTCAATATTTAATCCCGCCTCGCCCTCCCTGCAATGTCCTAAAATTTACGTGATTTTCGTGTAGTTGTCACTGCCTTTGTATTCCCATCTCCACAGGAATGACTGTACCGGCTATTTGGTATTCGCGGGTGTTGTGGGCCGTGTCTGGGTGCTGGAATCCCTCCTAGTGGTTACGTTGTTGCTGGTCCGTTAAGAAGGTCCCACCCGATGTTATCCCACCCGAATATTTCCGTACCGCTTTCACACCATCAAACCCCACGTCCACGATACGACCGAGGATACGCAGCAGGAAGGTGAAGATATAGCGATCGGTCTGCCCATTTCGAGTCGTAAATCACATGTCGCGGTTACATTTCCAATGCGACTGGCTCCATTTCGATAGACTATTTTCTAGAAAATACAGCCCCAATCCGGTGTTTATCTGTTGATGGTACTGTGGCTCGTCACCGTAGCATCGCAGCGTAGAGTGGTTCGTATGTTGGCCGCAAACAGGTCGGAAACCTAGCCCTTTCCTTCGATTTGTGGTTTGTGGGGCCGCCATCGACTATTGGATAGCGGCTGGGATGCATTGCTGATTTTCGCAAGCTACACGGTAAGGGAGTGAGTCGCGTGCAAGCCATCCGGGGTGCCGGGTCTAAACAGGATTTGGCAAAAGGTAAACAACGATCTTGAGAGTTTGTTCCCTGAAGAACAGTCTGCCGAAATGAAACCAGCTGCAACATGTAGCAGTTAGTAGGCAAGGTACCCAGGAATCCAACACAGAATAGCCCAGCGCTCGGCGGAGGCGCTCCTTCCACCCTTCCACCAAATCATCCACCCGGCTTTCAGCGAGTTTATAATGCTTTCGTCCCTCCCCACCGCTCCCTGCGACCTTACGTTCCATAATTCCAATGGATACGGGGTACTATCACTGGTCGTACTCCCCAGGCTACAATGACCTTGACTTTTCAGGGTCCCATCTTGGCCATTTTCCATCCGGCCGATATCTAAACGACCCCACGTATCAGACTATAGCCCTGGACCCTACTGCTATGCTGCCCACGCAATACACGTCTATGTGGGCCATTCGAGATAGTACACGCCAAATCCCGGCACCACTCTCAATGATTCCATCCATTGACTCCGTGTCACCGCGCCCATCAGAGGGCAGCTACTCGCTTGTAATTGCCCAACCCCAGGTCAGTCCTGCGTTGTTTCGACTGTGGACGTGTTAGCGTGATGTGTTTCAGTCTATCCGTGTATTGTACATGGAAAGGGCCGTACAGACTTCTGATCCGGACACCGCGAGCAGTAGTGAAGGAGAGGAGGATCCTCAAGCTCACAATGGCCCAACTCCACGCAGATTGGTACCTCAAGAGACCTACAAACCTCCCAAACAAAAGAAGGAGCCCGGAGGTCCCCAGATTATCGAGTTTTTTGTCTATGGCGGGGAGGGGATTCGCCTCTCTGATGCGCTGGAAGGGAACTGGGTAGGTTTTGAGGGTCGAGATGATAGGTCCCTATTTGGGGATGATCGCCTTCAGATCATGCTCAGATTGCAGGTAAGGCTTCCAGCAACCGTCCGCACTTAACTAACCTTCCCTTTTAGTTTGTTGGGTGCCCACCCTGGCGATCAAAGGTAAAACTGTATTCACCTTCGCTTTCGGCTTTGTCTCATATGCATTCAAGGTTTTTACCACGGACCACACCACAAAGCGTCAACCTATCACTCGAATGAAGTTGGCATACGAAGTGGCGAAGAACGTGAAAAGGTCCCTAGAGGTGCGTTGACGGTCCACTATTCCTCCACCCGCACATCTAAAGCGACCGCTCCAGAAGGAGAAGGAGAAAGGTCACAATGATCGCTCCCCGTGCAACTGGAAAGACGCATCATTGGGGAACATGTACCTTACCCGCCTGGTCCGCGTTTCTAATGCCTCATGGCAGCCCGAGATTTCTGTAGGACTTCCATCCACCACAACATTCCCCGCGTCGTCCTCGTCCTCGTCCTAAATCCCAGGGTGGTGGGTCCAGTCACACGTGGATTGGAAATGGAATACGGTTTCTGGCCCCACGGTCGTGTGATGTCACAGTTCGTCGAGTGTTGCTTATGTCAGTAGTTTTTTTTTTCGTTTCTCAGCCCGACGCAGGTGTTATTCTCGCTGTGCATGCTTTCGTAACTTATCCCACAGACGACAATAGTACGTCCGTGTATTAAACAAGCATGTTCCGGGAGGTCCGTCATTACAAACCCACGAGTGAATTGGATAACTGTCCCAACCCTTCTTTTGCTTCCCTCGCCATGATTCTCACGACGGCATCCTCGTCTGTGCTGGCAACGTACCCCAGTGTCGTCCTCGCCCTCGTTATGTAGGCGTCGGGGATCAGCAACCCTGCGGGACCCATATCATAGACACGCGAGATACAGGCTCGAATGAGGAGCGTGACGAAATGTAACGCCGCTCGGCGAAAGGGCGGAAACTTCGAGTTCGCCAGAGTGGGATGACTGTCCATCGTCGGAGGCAGTTGTGGCGAGGTGGGCCCGGTCTCTTCATCCCACCCACCCCCTTCGTGATTGTCCTCTGCCTTCGCCTTCCTGGAGCCTCTTCCGCTCTCCTGGTCGTCGGGGTTTTGTTCCAACGGTTCGGTGGATTTTTTGGGCGGCGGGGGGGCCGCCGGAACACTTTCCAACTGTAACAGATCTACCATCCCTCCGAACAAGTCTACGGTGTATGGGAACAGTGCCAACGCGTTCGTCTCAGCAATTTGAGCGAGCAGCGATACTGAGGATGTTCGGAGGGTCGTAGGGAGGTGAGACGACCTCACTACCTTTGTGAGCGATGGGACGAGTAAATCAGCTATCAACAACCATTGCCTCAGTTACCTTTCATCAAACAGGTGAACAAGCAACGTACCATACGAGGGCAAAGTCTCTCCGCATCTCTTCACCACTTGCCCTAACGCCTCGCCGATCCGAACCCTCACGTCCACCTCCCCCTGATCTAGTGCTCCCGCTCCCACTCCGTCCAGTCCTTTGACGTAGTCTGCAACCAACCCTCTCAGTACTTCCTTCCCGAACCCCTCAACCATCGCAGCCAACCCCTGCACGGCGTTCAAGAAGACGTATGAATCCTCATCCTGGATCGACTGGAGGAAGATCGATAGAACGCCTGGTACGAGGGCTGGATCCAGTGCAGGAGAAAGTTTCGTAGGATCTTTCGGAGAAGGGGATTTAGAGGCGGCGAGCTGGCGAAGTAGCAGAAGCCCGTGAGCACGGACGGGTAAGAGAGGGTCTTGTAATAAAGTCAGGGCTTTCTGGTAGATGGCTTTGGGGTCTTCGTCACCTCCCATGCCTGAATTCTTGGACGAGGGGCTCTCGGAGGGGGAGGAAGTGGACGCGAGACGGGCTGTAAGCACCATCCGAGCTTCCCGGGCGAGGGGACGTAGAGACTCAGAGGGATGTTTTGTGAGAGGTTCAAGCAGGAGCAAAATGTCGTTCAGTGCGGGATTTGTACGAGCGGACAGCTCAGAGTCGGCTGGGGTCTCCGAGATGAGCACAGTGTTCGTGATCAAGAGCAAAACAACATACCTTCCAACAACGCGAGCAAAAGGCTCAGAGTTGTGACCGCGATCTCATCAGGGGCGGTGTTTACCGAGGCCTCGTCTTCATCATCGCTGTCCCCAGAACCCAACCCATCCTCACCATCGTATTCCGGGACAATCCTTAGATCGTCAAGTCCCAATCCAGTCTGCTTTGGCCTTCTGGCCGGCATCTGGGGATTTCCGGACATCTGCATATCTTCCAGAGCATGCTTAACGAACATCAATATGTGCTCCGGTTTCTTGAATATGTTGGTTGACGAGCTCGCGTTGCCGAACTGTGTTTGAATCTTGATAATAAGTTGAAGGTATAACAAGGCTCTACGAAGAATGTAAGGGCGAAATGGACCCGGATGGGGGTACAGCGGCATACCGGAGTGGATCCCCTTCATTGTCCGACTTCACTGCACGATAAGCTTCCAACAATCGGACAAACAGAGAGGAAGAAACTTCTGGCCGGCTCATCACCTTGAGAAATCCGACGAAATGGGCAGGGTCGGGTCGGAGGTCAAGCAAATTGGAGTCGATGTCGAGTTTTCCGCTCTTTTCAGCTGCTTCCAACGCCTCTGGGGTAAAGATAGATAGATTTTCAATCACCTCAGGCCTGCGGTGATGCCAAGTTAGCCATCCCTCGAATTGGAACACAATGGTAGAAGTACCGTGCTGTTTGGATGATCTCCCCCGTAATGTCCACTTTCCAGTTTCCGCCCTCCCCTTCGATAATATCCCAACACACCCGTTCCACTTCCTGCGACGAAACAACCCTGGACCACGTTCCGAGTAGCCCTTTGATGGTTTCTTTCAAAACTGGCTCCGTGGTCTTCTTTGAATCCAGGCATCCAAGGATCGCATACAGAGCAGACGCAATAGGGGTGAAAACAGTTGAAATTAACGCCGGGGATGGGTCTATGTTAATCAGGATTGTTTGGAGGGTCGAAATACCATCATTGATGCCGAGTTGCTTCGGTTCTGGAACATCGTCTCGGGGAGGTAGTTCTGTGGTTTGAAGGAAGGGTTGGTGAATCCGAGGGAGCAAGATATTCAGGGACTCTTCCCTATTCTTGGATTCTCCCGCAAGTAGACGGGAAATTGAAAACGCAACAGCCCGGCGGTAAGCTGGGGGTGGGGTATCGGGTCCATCGGCCAAAAGGGCGAACAACTGAGGTATAATCTTGCGGAAAAATCCCTGTTTCGGTGGTCAGACTCCGTAGAAACTGTCGTCTCTCCGGGCTCACCTGAGACGGAACCGATGGGGGGACGGTTTGCACGGCTTTCGCAAAATGCTCGAGCTTGTCAAGAGAAACACCGCTCTCCGATGTCTCGATACCTTCACCAAAAAGTGCGGTGCATAGCCCACGGATCCCACCTGGTCGGAGGAGCTGCCGACCTAGGAGGAACGAACAAGCCTTGTGAACGTAGGAGGGCAGCGGAGGTCGGACTGCAATTATGGAACCAAGGGAGAGAATTATCTGGGAGGGTGGGAGACTGAAATTAGTGAGGAACGTTCTCCTAGACAAGTGATCTGGGGATACTCACGATAGTAGACGCATGGTCAGTGGTCGAATATCATCTTGAACCGTAAATGGTGGCGTAGACAAAGCTTTTGGAAGCCATCCCAGCGTGATACATGGCTTGAGTATATCGCTCAGGTGACGAGTAAACAGTAGGTTTGCGACGAGACTCTGGGATAGCTGTCCTCGATCGCCGGAAGGAAGTACAACTGACAAAAGTTGATAGGTCAGGTCACAGAGTTCTTTGTAATCTTCCGGGCTCCCCGTTAGATCCACGACGGATGTAGATCCTTGAGCCATTGACGAAGAAGGGGCGGTCCAATTCGGCACGACACGTTCCAGAAGGACATCCGTTCCCCACTTGAAAACTATCGAAATCAATGTCCTGAGGTGAGAGACATCTCGAGTCCCCAATGCGGGGATCTCCGTTTGCATAGTCGCATTTTCGGGTTGATTTGCTTCTGTCATTACCAAGGCATCGTGTACCTGTCGAACAACGAAGAGAGCCTCTTTCGCCGTTTGGAGTTGCACCGCTGACAAATCCGTTTTATCGTAATTGACCTCGGGGACGTCACGTTCGGTGTAGTATTTGCTTAACCTTGCGCTCAGAACGGAGCTCAGGTTTTCGTTTGCATTGTTTGTCAGTGTGGACTTGGTGACGAGATGTGCGGCCGCGCGGAGGATGGGGTCAAGCGCCATGAGACTGGCAGTCGATCATGATCACGCAAACTGTCGGTCACCTGTGATGTCACCCGTTCTCAGGTTAACTCTGAGTCTGAACTCGCCGGTTTTTTCAAGACTTCAACATATACATATGCTATAAACACGAGCCTAGCAACCCAATCATGCCGAGTCTGGTTTTGTTGCCCGAGCGAATGTCGCCGCGACGAGTAGCGGGAATACGAGTGTCGCGTCTGCAAATACCTGCAGACGGGTCAGTACAGGTGCAGAGGTATGCAATCAATCCGCCCACTTTCACAGACTCCGCGCCAGCGCGGATTTTACCCCACGATACTGCTTCATCCGGACGGGCACCCGAGTCCGACCCATCGAACTCCTGACCGGTGTTCTGAAGGTAATTATGAGGATCCGGGAAACCGCGGACGGAGCCTGAACCTACGATATACACGGAAAAATCTGCACCGTTGCGCTGTAGGCCAAGGTTTGGTAAATTCGACTGAAGGAGGCAAGCTCGACGCCTACAACAAGCATCGCGTTGGCGATCTGGTGTTTACAGACTCCGCCCCCAAGAATTATCATCCCGGCTTTTCGGGACGTGCGTGCGAGCTCGTTCAAATTGCGGATATCTTGCACAATATCGATTATGAGACCTGGCGACCGAAATGAGTGGAAATATAACATGTCTCCTAGTGAACCATCTGTGAGTGCGGGGCAGAACACGGGGATATCATTCTGGATGTGTAGGCTTAGTCGGATAAATAAAAATTGACCACAGACAAGCAATCACTTTGTACGCCCAGTAGTATACAGATTCTTCGTCATTGATCTCTTTCCCAAGTCTCCGAATGAAAGAACTTGGTGTCCAGACGACCCCAGTATCTTTCTGCTCTGCAAGCATCTTGTCCAGCAGAGGTATAAGCCAGTCTTCGAACTTGCAGTAGTTGTCGTTGGGTACGATCAGGTTACCGATTCGATTCATGCCTCTTCGCCGAAGGTCCGCTCCGTCCATATTGAAGTCAGCGAGATATGTTTCGCCGAGACATTTTATGAAGTCCTCTTCAATGCCTCCCGCTGTCGTGACAAGCGCTGATACATGCTTGTGTTTCACGAGGTGTAGGATTACCTCGCGAAGCCCGGAGGAAATCAGATTGGAGGTATAACCGAGGAACACGTTGCATTTTGTCCTGGCTCGGACCTCGGGATCTTTGAGCTCGTCTGGCTCAGCGTCCGTCCAGGGCTCGTCGGAGAGACGCCATTTGATCTATTGAGCGGAAAAAGACTTTAATAAAACGGTTGCATGCGGAGGGATGCTCACCATTTTGTTGACGATGTGGATCGCCTTTCCTAGGCTGTTTGCCTGGAAACCGATCCGCTCATAACTGGAGATGAACTGTTGTAGATCCAGGGGATTATCGAAATTCGGTCCCTGAACAGACACGGCATCTTCAGACACAGGATCTGAGGGCTTCAAAACCGCTGAAGATGCTCCAGCAGGGACCTCGACGGAGGCCATGACAAAATAATCAACGGTGTTTGGAAGCAGAGCGCGATCACACATCCCAAACAGGAACGATTTTGCCACCCCGTTTAGCCCGTTCTCTGTCTCCCCTCGACTACAACCGACGAGACGCATACGCGTTTGCAGGAGGCCGCTGTTGCATTCGGCGTGGCATCTTCTCTTCACCATGGACCAGGCTACCCCGTCAAATTCGCTGGACGATCGTGTTGGACAGGACCCCCCATTTCAGCGACAATCTGGAAATGACCCCGTACACAAGACTGTTGATGACGGGGAAGCAGAAGACCCATTGAAGACTGTAGGATTGACCCAAACTACAACTGAACCTCGGATACCTCCCGATGCTAACGCAACCACGACCGCTACGCCCTCGCACGATCCAGACAACTACGACTTGAGAACCGTCCCGGAGGTTACCACCAAAAACAAGATTCCGGACTCAGTCATGAACCCCCCAGCCGAGGTGAACTCTCCTCAGAACGGACCCGTCAGCCAGGAAGGGCGGAAGACAGATAGTACATTGGAATCGAAACCGACCGTGGGTGACGTACCCCAGGCGGAAACTACACCCGTCGAGACGCAATCAGCACCGGAAAGGCCTCCCAAATTCTCAGAACGGACAATATCCCTTAATGGATCGGATAGCATCCCTTCAGTCCCACCGACGCCCCCGATTAGACCCTCCGCAGTCAAACCAGAAACCTTCCGACGAGATAGTTTGTCCGTTGCTTCGGATGCAGGGACACGGTCTTCAACACCAGAACCAAGGTCATCTACCAACCGACCGCGAATACCACCGCCACAACTATCCACACACAAGCGTTCACTCACTGCGTCCAAGGGCAACACCGTCTCCGCCGTGCTTATATCCACCGCTCTGGAGACGATCGCGAACTCGAGGGAGGCAAAGCGGTCTACTCCACTCAAGGAGAGCGTTCAGCGCGCATTGGAGTTGGTCCGCTCGGGCGAGGGTGGGGAACGACCCCGCGATATCTTCGAACCCCTTCGTTTGGCATGCGAGACAAAGAATGAGAAATTGATGATTGCAAGTCTCGATTGTATCTCGAAACTTATCTCGTATTCTTTCTTCGTGGAGGAGGATTCGTCTCGTCTCCACTTTACCTCCCCTCCTCCTTCACCTGGTGGCCCCAACGGTCGACAGAGTGGTCCCACTCAAGGCATTCAAGAGGCCTCTCTGGTTGATATTGTCGTCCACACGATCACCTCTTGTCACACCGAGAATACTCCAGAGACGGTGTCTCTCCAGATTGTGAAAGCTCTACTTTCCCTAGTTTTGTCCACTACTATCCTCGTTCACCAATCCTCCCTTCTCAAGGCGGTCCGCACCGTGTATAACATTTTCCTTTTGAGCACGGATCCAGTAAATCAGATGGTTGCACAAGGCGGACTCGCACAAATTGTGAACCACGTCTTCGTCCGGTGCAAGCTCGACCCTTCCTTGCCGGGTTTCCCAGAAACCGGCTCACCGACACCGAAACCCGACCCCACCCTCTCCCCTACCTCCTCCCACCAACAAACGCCTCCCACCGTAACTTCGCCCGTACCACCTAGCCCCGCCCCAGAATCGCAACCACTATCTCGTACCGAATCTGCAGAAGGTGTTGAAACCGGAGAGAACAAGGACCCCACCCCTGCCCCGTGTGTTTCCCCAATGGTCACCGCGATCATACTTACTCATATTTGTACAGTGATGGCGAGAATCCTCGGGAAGGCGAGGAACATCCCTCGGTGGATGCTCCACCGCCACACGAGCTCACGACTAACGACCTTTTCATCAAGGATGCCTTCCTGGTGTTCCGTGCATTGTGTAAGCTCACCATGAAGCCAGTGACGACTGAAAGGTGCGCATATAGTCACTCGAATAGGAGAAATTTTCATGGTTTTATTTAGTGAGCGGGATTTGAAATCACACGCAATGCGATCAAAATTGTTGTCCCTCCACCTTGTGCTCACCATCCTGAATTCGCACATGCCTCTTATCGTGTCCCCACATACGGTTATCTACTCGAGCTCGAAGAACGATGCTACGAGCTTCGTTCAGGCGATCAACCAATACCTTTGTTTATGCCTGAGTCGCAATGCTGTTAGTCCTGTACCCCAGGTGTTCGAGTTGAGTGTGGAAATATTCTGGAGGGTGATGTCTGGGTTGCGTACAAAGCTTAAGGTGTGTAATTGTGCCATTCGAGGTTTTTCTCGGTAAAATAACTGTGCCATAGAAAGAGATCGAGGTCCTGTTGCACGAGATCTTTATCCCTGTCCTGGAGATGAAGACCTCAACAGTGAAGCAGAAGGCGATGATTCTAAGCATGCTTCAGCGTCTCTGTGAAAACCCCCAGGCTTTGGTGGAGATATATCTAAACTATGACTGTGATAGTGAAGCTGTGGACAATATTTATGAGCAGTGTGTACCATTTCTCGTGATATCTGCATGGTATTCACTCCCCCCTAGCCTCATGACAATCATCTCGAAGATGGGAACTTCACACACCACCGGTCCACAGCCCAAGGGCAGCGATCCCTCCAGTCCCGCCCTGACGCCTACCAACAGCAAGCACGGCTCTAGCTCCGTTCTGCCTTCGTCATCTACAACGGCCCTCTCCGTCCCTGGCTCCGTCGATTCATCGACAATAGGTCTTTCCGAGGCCCAGCTAAGAAGACAAGGCATCGAGTGCTTGGTTGCTGTCCTCAAGTCCCTCGTAACGTGGAGTACGGGCGCCTCCTCTGGAATCACTTCCAACTTATCGGCCTCGGAGCTTGCCCTCAAGTCCAGGGTCAGCGAGGATGGGCCACGGACTCCCGCTGAGCCTAGTGAAAGAACGTTAAGTTTCCCTCCCGATACGACGAGGCAATCTACCCCGGACATTTTTGATGACCCCAGCCGGTTCGAGAGCGCCAAGCAGAAGAAAACGACGCTCTTTGAGGGGATCAAGAAATTCAATTTCAAGCCTAAGCGCGTCAGTCTCTCAGTGTTGCACCTGCATCATACGATTTCCTAAACACGTTCAACAGGGCGTTGATTGGTTTTTAGAGGCTGGCATAATTCCTTCGAGGTCTCCGCAAGATATTGCGAAGTTCTTGCTCGAGACTGACGGTCTGAGCAAAGCGATGATTGGTGAATACTTGGGCGAAGGGTAAGTTTGTAACTTGGGGTTACACTGGTGACTTCTAAAAGTTGTATTAGCGATGAAGAACACATCGCCACCATGCATGCGTTTGTTGATTTGTTGGACTTCAAGAACACTGGGTTCGTAGATGCTCTGCGAATGTTCCTGCAGACTTTCCGGCTCCCAGGCGAGGCGCAGAAGATCGATCGTTTCATGCTGAAATTCGCCGAGCGGTACATCGACGGAAACTCTGGAACGTATTTCGTCAACGCTGGTGAGATTTTCCGATTACTTTTGAGAATCTATCTCAACTCCTTTTAGATGCTGCATATGTGTTCGCCTACGCTGTGATCATGCTCAACACCGACTCACACAATCCCCAGATCAAGCCTCAGAACAGGATGACTAAACCACAGTTCTTCAGAAATACGTCTGGCATTAACGACGGCGCCGACATACCTGAGGAAGTTGTTTCCGGTATCTACGACGACATCCAAAACAACGAAATCCGTATGAAGGATGAGATGGAGGCCTCTCTCCCCATCGCTGGAGCCGGTCTTGCAAATGCATTGGCGAACGTCGGTCGCGATCTTCAGAAGGAGGCTTATGTGATGCAGACGAGCAACATGGCCAACAAGACTGAGGTAGGCAAACAGACTCTGTTCAAGTGATTCAGCGGCGGCTTCACATCCGTTCAGGCGCTATTTAAATCCCTCATGCGGTCGCAACGAAAGGGACCACAGGGCCTACAATTCTTCAGCGCTTCCCACTTCGTTCACGTCAAACCTATGTTCGAGGTGGCTTGGTTGTCGTTCCTGGCCGGACTTTCTGGACCCTTGCAGGAAACCGAGGACAACGAGATGGTGGAACTCTGTCTGGACGGCTTCAAGAGCGCCATCCGGATTGCGTGCTTCTTCGAACTTGAGCTTGAACGCAACGCATTCGTCACCACTCTCGCCAAGTTCACGTTCCTCAATAACTTGGGTGAGATGAAGACGAAGAACATGGAGGCTATCAAGGCTCTGCTTGATATCGCTATTACCGAAGGTAACAACCTCAAAGGGTCGTGGCGAGAGGTTTTGCAGTGCGTCAGCCAACTTGAGCATATGCAATTGATCACCAGTGGGCACGATATCCCCGACGGACGTAGAGGGTAAGCATGAGTTACATCAGTATCCAGGTGGTTGCTCACGCACGGAACAGTAACCGCACGAAGAAACTTCCAAACGAGGATCTTGCAAACGAGAGTAGGTCAACTCACATCACTGTCGCCACCGACATGGTCTTCTCGTTGAGTCATCACTTAAATGGAGTGCGTATGTTGTCTGCTTGTTTACCACACGCGCTGATTGGTGCGTAGAGCGCAATCGTGAACTTTGTCCAAGCATTATGCGACGTTTCGTGGGAAGAGATTCAATCATCTGGTTTATCACAACAGCCGCGATTGTTCAGTTTGCAGAAGTTGGTCGAGATCTCATACTACAACATGAACCGCATTCGTTTGGAGTGGTCGAATCTGTGGGATATTCTTGGGGAGCATTTCAACCAGGTACTCCGAATCGCATGGCTATCTATGATCTTACGTGACTGAAATCACTTTTAGATTTGCTGTCATAATAATCCTCACGTTGGGTTCTTCGCGTTGGATTCGCTCAGGCAACTTGCCGTGCGATTCTTGGAGAAGGAAGAATTGGCGCATTTCAAGTTCCAGAAGGACTTCTTGAAACCGTTCGAGTATACGATGATTCATAACTCGAATCCAGATATTCGAGAACTAGTATGTCCAGGGGTGAACTTAATAGATAACTTCTCATATTATGGTCCACAGGTATTACAATGTTTGCACCAGATGATTCAGGCGCGTGCAGACAACTTACGTTCTGGTTGGAGAACGATGTTCGGTGTCTTTTCAGCCGCCTCAAAGGTCCCTACAGGTTAGTTCACCTCACCCACTACTCTCCTGCCCCCCCCCCAACTGACCTCATATCAGAGCGTATTGTGATCTCGGCGTTCGAAATCGTTACGCGGCTCAACAAGGAACGCTTCTCCGCTATTGTCCGCCAAGGATCGTTCGCAGACCTTACGGTTTGTATCACGGACTTCTGCAAGGTCACCAAGTACCAGAAAGTTTGCCTGCTGGCTATGGCAATGCTCCGGGGGGTCATTCCTGTGATGCTCGGATCACAAGATTGCTCGCTCACAGCCGACGGAGGTCCCGAGTCCAATGCTGACGACGATCCAATGATCAAGTATTGGTTCCCTGTGTTGTTCGGATTCTACGATGTGATCATGAACGGGGAAGACCTTGAGATTCGGCGACTGTGAGCGGATTGCAGCAGAGATGAACCGTTACTAAAACGACTTTCCCAGAGCCCTGGACTCCATGTTTACCACATTGAAGACATACGGAGAGGCTTTCCCAGTTGATTTCTGGGATACAGTCTGCCAGGAGTTACTCTTCCCCATCTTCGCGGTTCTCAAATCCCCCCAGGACGTGTCCCGCTTTAGTACCCAAGAGGACATGAGCGTGTGGTTATCAACAACGATGATTCAGGCCCTCCGTGATCTGATAGATCTGTACACTTTCTACTTTGAGACACTCGAGCGGTTCCTTGACGGACTGCTGGATCTACTCTGTGTCTGTATTTGCCAAGGTGCGATCGCTCCTATTGCACCGCCTGGGCCTCACTGAGTCAACCATCGTAGAAAACGACACTCTTGCGCGGATTGGCACTTCGTGTTTGCAACAGTTACTGGAGAACAACGTGAAGAAACTGAGCACCCCTCGCTGGGAGCGGGTGACCTCCACGTTTGCGAAGTTGTTCAAGACCACGACGCCGCATCAGCTCTTCGATGACGCGTTGAGGGTAGAGATCGATGATAACGGTTCCAACATCGACGACACCCCTGGTGAGTCTTCGAATTTTGAAGACTTGATGAATTTTTTCTCAAACTGAATGTAGAGGCCAACGGAGATACCATTATCCCTGCACCTTTGTCACCGTCCAGTGCCGAAAAGCGAAACGCCGACGCAAGAACCAATTTCAACGACCGACGTCGTGTCTTCAAGCAGATCATCGTCAAATGCGTGCTGCAGCTCTTGCTCATCGAGACTCTGAGCGACCTCCTTAGGAACGACGAGATCTACAACACGATGCCACCTGATCAAATGTTGAGATTAATGGGAGTCCTTGATCATAGTTACCAGTTCGCCCGATTGTTCAACGAGGATAAGGAACTGCGCACTGGGCTTTGGAAAGTTGGTGAGCTAGCCTCACGAGCTCGCTCTCATGGCAAACACTAAATTCGTACTAAGGTTTCATGAAACATCTGCCTAATCTATTGAAGCAGGAGTCCAGCAGTGCTTCCACTCTCGTCACCATCCTGTTGAGGTTGTATTTCGACCCTCGAACAGCGCATCAAGCTATCAAGTCCCAGGTCACAGAGCGACTTCTGCCACTGGGCATGAGCGTCCTTCAGGATTTCAACAAACTGAGATCGGACACACAGATGAAGAACATCATGGCCTGGACACCTGTCGTCGCGGAGATTATGCACGGTTTCACCAGGCTGGATAACAAAGCGGTAAGTCCCTAGATCTGAAAAGTTTCCTGGTTTCTGACTGGGTTCTAACACTAGTTCGATCGGTACATGCCCGCCATTTACCCTCATGCGACGGAGTTGCTGAGCAAGGACATGGCTCCGGAGATTCGTTACGGTGTTCGAGGATTCTTCACTCGAGTTGGGGTGGTGAACCACATCCTGGATCCTTCCGCAATGCACGTACTTGCACAGCAGCAGCCGTGAACGGCTCAACCCCGTTCAGCCTGGATCCCACCCCTCTTCGCCTATCCCTATCGTATCACCTGTTATCGATATCTGCTTTAGAGCCATTTCTTTCTTCGGATAGTCAC
>Ga0307515_10003725_pt1 | contig 31986 bp, 27 predicted proteins | sample 17_EM_MG_FD_194513 | JGI IMG/M metagenome (GOLD analysis project Ga0307515, IMG submission 194513) | Populus trichocarpa ectomycorrhiza microbial communities from riparian zone in the Pacific Northwest, United States - 17_EM | ecosystem: Host-associated > Plants > Roots > Unclassified | place...
CGATCACCCGAACGCCCCGATCCAGAAGCAAAAATCCCTTCCCGCACGGTCACCCGCACCACCGGAAAACACCCGGGAAGCAATTCAGAACGCTCCGTCACATCGCCATTGCGGCGACCGGCCCGGCATCCGCTTCTGCCGCAGACGGTGTGCTCTATCGCTCCAAGTCCTGGTCGGCCTCGAGACCCGTTGCCCGTGGTACACCTCCGTCGTCGCGGGCAGCTCGCGATGCTCGGGTGGCAACCGCAGCACCGCTGGTGAGTGCGCGCCGCCAGGGTGGGGCGCCGTCGATTTCGACCTGGAGCGAGAAGCTCAAGAACGTCCGGATAAGCACGATGAGGCCGAGGACTGCGACGTTGGTGAGGGTAGGTGCGACCGCCACGGTGCGGATCAGGTCTGCGGCGACAAGGATTTCGAGGCTGAGCAGCAGGACCCCGCCGAAGGTCTCCCGCAGTGCTCGGTATGCCCGGCGCCCGCCGCCATGCCGCCAGGTCCAGACAGCTAGGGCGAGCGACCACAGCAGCCCGGTCACGAGTACTCCAGCGCCGAGCGCGTCGAATCCCTGCGCCACATGCTCCATGAGCTCCGTGAACATCGTCCGCCTCCCGACGCCGGTTGAATGAGCCGAACGTACCGACCGCAATCAGCAGACGTCCGGCACCTACCCAAATCACCCGCCCCGGATTCTGTTTGCGCTCATCGGAGTGGGCACGCCGGTCAGCATCCGCATTTGCCGCGATCCGGGCGCGCGGCGATGTGCACGCGCTCACCGATGTGCAGCCGCTGGTCAGCGCTACGTATCTGCCAGGACCGCCGGTGCTCGACACTCATGGCGACCCACACACATCCGCGGCGGCATGCACACGGGAATGCCCGGACCGTCGGAGGGATCGTGGTGTGTGGTGAACTGGGTGGCGTGCAGATGCGTCCCGCAGAACTCGCGGCGATCCGTGCCGGCGATGTCGACGTGGCGTTCCGCCGGTGGGAACGGCCTCGGGTCAGGGTCGGTACCCGGATGCGTACCGCGGTCGGACTGGTCGAGGTCACGTCCGTTGATCGCGTGCCAGTGAGGTCGCTGACTGCCGCGGACGCCCGCCGGGCCGGCGCGGCGTCGCTGGCCGCGCTTCGCCACGGGTTGGACCGCCTCCACCCCGACCGGCCGGTGTATCGGATCGGGCTACGGTACGCGGGCGTCGACCCGCGGCACGCGCTGCGGGAGGCGGTACCCGACGCTGCGGAGATCGAAGCGATCGTCGGGTGGCTCGACCGGCTCGACCGCGCCTCGCCGACCGGGCCGTGGACCCGGGCAACGCTGTTGCTGATCGACGAACTACCGGCAACCCGGGCACCCGACCTCGCACAACGGATGGGGCGAGACACCCCGACGTTCAAACAGAACGTGCGCAAGCTGAAGGAGCGCGGCCTGACCGAGTCGCTCGACGTCGGCTACCGGCTCTCGGCGCGCGGGGCCGCGGTCCTGGACCACGAGGGTCATCCCCGGTTGGCCGAGGGCCGGTCGGTACCGGAGCCGGGCATTCCGCTGCCACACATCGGCGCTGCCGCGACACGTGCGCTGACCGCGCACGGCGTGGTCCGGCTCGAACAGGTCGCCAAACTCAGCGAGGGCGAGGTGCTGGCGCTACACGGAGTCGGGCCTTACGCCCTTCGCCACCTGCGAACGGCGATGGACGCGGCCGGGCTGGCTTTCCGCGACGATCCTGGCGCCCCGCCACAGGCCGGCGCCACGCCAGAGACGTCCTGACATCCGTTCACGATCCGCCACAGAAAAGGGCAGGACGATCTCACCTACCTCGATACAGCGCGCACGTAGCCGCAACGAGCGCGGCGTGCATTGAGTAGATCGAATGGCTTGTTCTTGCCGTGGGCAGCGGGAAAGAGGACATAACCCGAACTCACCACCGAGTTGACTGATCTCGACCGTGGCCCACGGCGGCGTCGCCCTTGATGACCTCGTCTACTCGCACGGTCGACACCGTGACCACCACCGCCGGATTTTTTCGCCACTCAGCCGCTTCAGCCTCAGTGCGTGCTGTCGACTGGTGCTCAGGCTGTCTCGGTGCGGGACAGCTCCCAGAAGGCGATGGCCGCCGCGGTAGCGACATTCAGAGAGTCGACGTTGTTGTGCATCGGAATGGCGACGCGAACATCGCTGGCCCGGAGCGCCTCACGGCTGAGGCCGGGCCCCTCGGCGCCGAACAGCAGGGCGGGCCGTTCCCGCTGGGCGGCGCTGAGGTGCTGCAGGGCGACGGCGTCCGGAGCCGGGGTCATCGCGAGGAGGGTGAAGCCGGCGTCACGGATGGCGGCGAGGGTCTGCGGCCAGTCCTCGGTCTTGGCGTACGGGATGGCGAAGACCTCGCCCATGCTGACCCGCACCGCGCGGCGGTAGAGCGGATCGGCGCAGGTGGGGGAGAGCACGACCGCGTCGATGCCGAGGGCGGCCGCGCTCCTGAAGAGGGCACCGAGATTCGTGTGGGTGTTCAGGCCCTCGAGCACGGCCAGGCGCCGGGCCCCGGCGAGGAGCTGGTCCAGCGGCGTGAGGTCGCGCCGGTGGAACGAGGCGAGGATGCCGCGATGGACGTGGAATCCGGTCACCGACTCGAGGACGCTCGGTGCCGCGGTGTAGAGCGGGGCGTCGGCGGGCAGGTCGCTGACCTGGTCGACCCGCTTCTCGTCGACCAGCGCGGAGCGCAGTTTGTATCCCGCGCGCAGGGCCCGGTGGATGACCAGCTCGCCCTCGGCGATGAACAGCCCGTTCGGCGGCTCCCACCGGGTTCGCAGCTCAAGGTCGGTGAGGGCGCGGTAGTCGGCGATCCGCGGGTCGTCGGGGTCGGTAATGCTGAGTGCTGGCACACCCGGCATTCTGCCTACCGACAACGGGCCCGCCGCTGCCGGTAGCCTTCGGGGCGCCGGGACGCGAGGATGAGTTGATGTTCGACGACTCGCTGGACACTCTCCGCAAACGCCGCAGCGCGAAGTGGCGCACCTATCCCGCCGACGTCCTGCCCCTGGCCGTCGCCGAGATGGACTGCTCGCTCGCCCCGCCGATCACCGCCGCCCTGCGCGTAGCCGTCGAAGCCGCCGACACCGGCTATTCGGCGGCGCAGCCGGAACTCGGCGTGGCGATCGCCAGCTTCGCGGCCCGGCGCTGGGGCTGGGAGCCGGACCCGGCCGCGATCACCGCGGTCGCCGACGTCGGCGTCGGCGTGGTCGAGCTGCTGCGGATGCTCACCCGCCCGGCGGACGCCGTGGTGATCAGCCCGCCGGTCTACCCACCGTTCTTCGATTGGCCGCAGGAGGCCGGCGCCCAGCTCCGCGAGGTGCCGCTCACCGCGGAGTTCCGCCTGGACCTGCCGGCCCTGGAAGCGGCCTTCGCCGCCCACCCGGCGGTCTACGTGCTCTGCAACCCGCACAATCCGGTCGGCCGCGTGCACACCCACGACGAGCTGGCCGCTTTGGTCCGGCTGGCGAGACTGTACGGCGTAACGATCGTCAGCGATGAGATCCACGCCCCACTGGTGCTGCCCGGCGCCGAGTTCACGCCCCTGCTCTCCATCCCGGGTGCGGCCCAGGTGGCGGTGAGCGTGGTGTCGGCGAGCAAGGCGTTCAACCTGGCGGGCCTTAAGTGCGCGGCGATCGTCACCGCCGACCCGGCCCTGGCCGCCCTGGTCGAACGCTTCCCCAAGGACGTCCGCTGGCGCACCGGGCACCTCGGCGTGCTGGCGACGGTGGCGGCCTTCACCGAGGGCGACGCCTGGCTGGACGAGCTGCTCACGGAGCTGGACGCCCGGCGCACCGAGCTGGGCGAGCACCTGCGCACCCGGCTGCCGAAGATCAGCTGGCTCCCACCGGAGGCGACATACCTGGCCTGGCTGGACTGCCGAGCACTGGGCGAGGACGACGAACCGTGCGAGCTGTTCCTGTCCCGGGGCCGCGTCGGCTTGGAGCCCGGCCCCCGCTTCGGCGCACGCGGCGCAGGCTTCGTTCGCCTGAACTTCGGCACCAGCGCGGATATCCTCGACGAGGCAACCGCCCGGATGGCGCGCGTCACCGTCGAGTAGCGGCGGCAGCCCGGACGCGGCGGCAGTACGGTTGTACTGTTCGCGTCGTTCTGCCGTCGGGGGTGCGCAGGTGTCGTCCGGATCAGACCCCCACTTGCTGGCGCTGCTGCGAGCCATCAGGCTCCGGCTAGCGGCACCCGAGGCGGCCGCCGCGGGCGCCGCCGACACGGCCGCGGCCCTGGCCGCCGAGGACCCGGCACCGCAGCCGCCCAGCGACGAATCGGTCCACCCGGACTGGCTGATGCACCCCGACTGGCCTGCCGCAGCGGCCGGCGGGGACCAATCCGTGCCGGGAAGCCGGCCACCGCGCTTCCCGGCGGATCAGAGCCGTCCGGATCAGAGCCGTCCGGATCAGAGCCGTCCGGATCAGAGCCGTCCGGATCAGAGCCGTCCGGATCAGAGCCGTCCGGATCAGAGCCGGTCCGGGGGATTGCCGTCCGATCTGGCTGGGACGGACCATGCCGGTGGTGGGTCTGAGTTGCCTGCCGCGCATCCGTTCGGCGGCGCCGGGGCCGGCGGCGTGCCGCGTGCCGATCGCGCGACGGCCGACGCCGAGGGCCGGACCTTCCGCGCGAGTGTCGGGCCGACGCCGGGCGGTCCGCGCCCGCCCTATCAGCCGCCTTCGACGCCGGGCACGGTGCCCTCGCCGCCGAACGGTCCGGTGCCTTCCGCGCCCACGCCGGGTGGCGGTTCCGGCCCCGGTCAAGCGGTGCCGGGCGGCGGTTCCGGCCCTGGCCAGGCGGTGCCGGGCGGCGATTCCGGCCCTGGCCAGGCGGATCCGGGCACGGGCGGGCCGGTGACGCCTCTCCCCGGCGTCGACCCGGCTGACCTCTTGACGCCGATTCCGTGGAAAGTCGACTCACCCGGGTGGACGCCGGGTCGTTCGGGCGGCACGCCGCCGGGTAACAGGCCTGAGCCCGCCACGCCCGGCGAGGACGATTCAGGCCAGAGTCCCGATATTTCCGGCGAAGGCGGCAGCGGCGGAACGGGTAGTGGTCCGGGACGAGCGAGGCCGAGTCCGGCCGGTTCGGGACCCTACGGTTCGGGCTTCTCGCGCGGGTCTGGCGCGGTTCCGGGCTTTCCCTCGGCATTCAGCACCAATCCGGTGCCCGGTGCGGCTCCGGGCCCCTTCGGTCCCGGCACAGGCGGGGCTTCTGGCTCGGGTGGGGGCGCGGGTGTAGCTCCCGGCGTGGGAGGACGCCCGGGCGCGGGTGGTCAGGTGCCGGGTGGCCAGATACCGGGTGGCCAGCGACCGGGCAGTGCGCCGGGCGGTCTGCTGCCAGACGGCAACGCGCCGGGCAACGTGCCGGGCGGTCCCGGCATGCCGGGTACCGGGCACCCGCCTGGTGCCGCACCACCTCCGGGCACCTCAATCATTCCGGCGACCCGACCCGGCACTGTCGTCCCAACCGGCCCATTCCCCACCGGTCCGGTCCCCGGCGGTCAGGTGCCGGGCGGTCAGGTGCCGGGCGGCCAAGGACCGGGCGGCCCCGGCACGCCCGGCGGCGTGACCCCGTTTGTACCCGGCCGGCTGCTTCCTGGCGTACCCCGGGCCGGCGCCACCACCCCGTACCCGCCCGGCGCCGGACCGTGGCCCGGCGGCATACCCATCTCTCCGCGGTCCACGACCGAGCCCATCAGCAGCATCCCCGGCATCGGCGGCCCGCGGGCCGCCGGGCCGCAGTGGCCCGGCGATCCGGTCCAGGCCACCAACCCGTTCGGTCCGGTGCGGATGCCGAGCTTCGCCGCGCCCGTCGGCGTCCGCCCGGCCGTGCCCGTCGATGGTATGGACCCCGCCGACGACGCTGCCATGCGCGAACTGGCCCGGCTGCTCGGCAACAGCCTGTCGCTGGCCGGCGGTTCGGAGGAGGTTGCCGGCCGGCTGCGGGCAGCCCTCGCCCAGGCTCAGCCGGCGCTGTTCCTCAGGCTGCCCGGCGGCGCGGCCGCCCAGGTGGAGCAACTCGCCGAGGCACTGAACTGGCTGGTTCACCACCTGGACCAGCCGCCGGTGCTGGTCGCGGCGTGCGGCCGGCTCGGTGCCGCCCTTGCCGAGTGTGGCGTGGCGCCGCAGCAGTTGCAGCTTGCCGGTGCCGCGCTCGCCGAGGCGATGCGGGCGGGCATGGCCGCCGGTGGCTGGCGGCAGGACTTCGACCAGGCTTGGCGCTCGACGTGGCAGCACGCGTACGAGTGGATCGCGCATGGGATGGCCACCGCCGCGTATCAGCCGACGGTGTGGACCGCCGTCGTGGTCGGGCACGAGCGGCGGCGGGATGATCTTGCCGTGTTGTGGCTGCGACCGTATTTGCCCATGCCGTACCGGCCCGGTCAGTACGCCCGGGTCGAGGTGCCCGGTCAGCCTGGGGTGTGGCGGCCGTATTCGCTGGCCGGTATGCCGCGCCGGGACACCATGGTGGAACTGCACGTGCGGGCCAAGAGTCGCAGCGGGGTCAGCGGTGCCCTCGTCTACGAGACCCGCGTCGGTGACAAGGTTCGGATCGCCCGCGCCGACGGGGAGATGGGCCTGCCGGCGTCCGGGCGGGATCTGTTGATGATCGCCGGGGACACCGGGGTGGTCCCGCTGAAGGCCCTGCTCACCGAGCTCGCGGCGACCGGCGACCCGCGGTCGGCGGTGCTCTTCTGGGGCGTGCGCAGCCTCAGCGAACTCTACGACGTCGACGACATCATGGACATCGCCCGCGCCTGCCGCCGGGCCACGGTGATCCCGGTGATCTCCGAGGGCGAGGCCGGCCCGTACGCCAGTGGCCTGGTCACCGACGCGGTCGCCGCCTACGGCGAATGGTCCAGCCACGAGGTCTACCTGGCCGGCCCGCCGCTGATGCTGGCCGTCACGAGCGCGGCACTGCAGGACCTCGGCGTAGCGCCGGAACGCATCCACCACGACAAACCAGAATGACCGCCAGGCGAGCCGCGATCTGCGACGGCCGCGATGGCCGCGAGCTGCGATGGCCGCGATGGCCGCGAGCTGCGATGGCCGCGATGGCCGCGAGCTGCGATGGCCGCGATGGCCGCGAGCTGCGATGGCCGCGATGGCCGCGAGCTGCGATGGCCGTGGGCCGTGATGGCCGTGAGTCGCGGCGGCCGCGATCGCCTCTCAGAGGTGTCTGATCCCGATGAATTTGCCACTTCGCAGGGTCCGATCCCTCGCAGGCAACCGGGGATTGCGCCGACAAAGCACTCGGGCGAGAGTGCTGCGTTGATCTTGGTAACCAGCGGCCCCCCAGATCGCCCTGTTCGTAAGGGTTTGGTGTGTTCTGTCAATAACCCATCCCCGTGACGGAAACCCACGGCCAAGCCACTCGCGAAACCCGCATCCCGCGATGAGGTCCCAGCCTCGACGGTCCGCCATGCGGGCACCACGTCCAGCTGATGAGCCCCGGTCCCACACGTCGGGCACGGTGACCACACCCTGAGCATCCGGTCCCACATCCCGGACACAAACCTCACAAAACCTCGCATATCGCCGCCGATGGTCGCGACCTTGAAGCGCAACGGCGCCGAGCGCACCGTAGGTCTCCAAGATCCAAACAGCCGCCCGACGTCAGGTGCGCCCAGCAGCCGGCACGGCGGCCCAGATACCCCACCCGCCCAGAAAGACCAGCTACATCCGAAATGTGGCACCTCGGCACCACCGAGTCAGCACCGCGCGGGCGACTTGACGGACAGCAGCCTTCGATGCCTGAGAACACGCCTCCTGGGGCAAGCGCCAAGCCGCTGGTTGCCAAGATCGCGACACGTGCCTCGTCCAAGTGCGCAGGCGCGCGCAGTAGTCACTCGGACGAGGCAATCGCGGATCGACAGCGGGACAGCCCCACGCAGAATCCCCCAGAGGGGCCAAAAGCCACCAAAGATCCGCCAAAAGCAACCAACCCGGCCGAGATAAAGGCGATTTACCAGGATCAGACGGACTCTCCGGTGAGCGCGTCCGCGAGGACCTTGGCGTAGGCCGGCGGCACGAAGGTCGTTCCGCTCGGGGTGAGCACCTCGTCGCGGGAGGCGGCCGCCCACGCCTCGGCCGGCACCGCCGCGCGCAGCGCCGTGATCACCGGCGCGTCCCGCCATTGCGGGTCGTCGCCGAGCATCGTCAGCGCGACCAGCGATTCCTCGACCTCGCCGACGCATTCGAACGGCTTGTGCGCGTCGATGCCGAGCAGTTCCAGGTAGCCGGGCACCTGGGCCGGGTCGGCGAACAGGTCCCGGCCGAAGATGCGGGTGAGCCGTTCGCGTGGCATCGACGGCGCCATCGCCAGCGCCACGAAGCGGCATTTGGGGCAGTCGCCGCACCAGCGGGCGGTCGGGTCGTGCAGCTTGAATGCCTTGTTGCAGCTGGTCACCACGTCGTCGTACGCGTCGTACCGGGCGAAGAGCTGGGCGATGTGCAGCTCCGACAGCGAGCGCAGCAGCGAGAAGTATGGCTCGGTCAGGCCGGCGTGCGCGGTGACCGCGGCCCGCAGCAGGCCCTCGGCGACGACGCCCTTGGACCACTGGTGGTTGATCTCGTGACCGTTCCAGATCAGGTTTGGGTCGGAGGCTGAGCGCTCGTTGGACATCACCACCGGGCCCAGCCCGTGCAGCGCCGCGGTGGCGATCGCGATCAGTGAGTTGATCGCGGTGACCGGGATGTGGCCGTTGAGCGCGCCGGCCTTGTTCAGCTCGAACAGCCGGGGGTCGAGCTTGCGGCGGGCGGCGAGCGCGGGCAGGCCGGAGGCGGCGTTGACGTTGACGATCACCGGGTTGGGGTTGACCGAGAACGGCACCGGGTCCAGCCCGGCGGCCCGGAGGATCTCCAGCGTGACGATGGAGTCCTTGCCGCCACCCACCGCCGACAGCGGCCGCCCGTCCGAATTATCCACCGGAGCGGCCGCAGCCGACTCCGCAGGCGTCGAAACCGACAGCCCGAGCACGTGCGGCAGCTTGTTGACGTAGGCGTACTCCCCGAGGCCGTGGGTGTAGACGGCCGTGAACAGAGCAGCAGCCGAAGCCGGCACCGCGACCGGCGCCTCGATCCGTGGCGGTGCGCCGACCTTGTAGTAGCTCACCCCGGCGACGACATGCAGCAGCTCGAGCACCTTGAAGAAGTGCGCGGGCGGCGAGGACGGGCCGAGCGGGAAGGTGATGGTCTCGGTGAACTCCAGCGGTGCCGGGCCGTCGAGCAGGTAGTCGAGCTCCGCGACCCCCGTCGCCGGATCGAACCTGTATGCGGGGAACCGCATGACCTCGAACTGCGCACGCACCCGGAAGCTCCCGTCGTAGGACCAGCGAGCCATACTAGTTCGACTCGACCGAGGGAGACGACAGTGCGCTTGGCAGACCTGCGCGGATGTTCCGTAGCCGTCTGGGGGACCGGCCGGGAGGGTCGGGCCGCGGTCACGGCCATCGCCGCGCACGGCCCCTCGCGTTTGATCGCGGTGGACGACAGCGCGAACTTCCTGTCCGTGCCCTGGGAGGGCGACCTGGCCGCGCTGGCGCCGCTGGCCGGTGGTGATCACGCCCAGGCCTCGCTGGTCGCCGCCGACGTGGTGGTGCGCTCGCCGGGCGTGCCGCAGACCCACCCTTGGCTGGCCGATCTGCGCGCCCGCGGGGTCACGGTGACGGGCGGCAGCGCGCTCTGGATGGCCGACCACGCCAGCCGTACCATCGGGGTCACCGGCAGCAAGGGCAAGAGCACCACCTCCGCGCTGATCGGTCACCTGTTGGCGGCCGCAGGCCGGCCGAATGTCTTCGGCGGCAACATCGGGGTGCCGCTGCTCGATCTGCCCCCGGCCGAGCAATACGTCCTTGAGCTGTCCAGCTATCAGTGCAGCGACCTGACCGACTCGCCGCGCGTCGCCGTGGTGACCTCGCTGTTCCCCGAGCACCTGGACGCGCACGGCGGCGAGCGGGAGTACTACCGCGACAAGCTCAACCTGCTGGCGTACGGTCCCGAGCTGATCGTGATCAACGGCGCCGACGACCGGCTGGTCGCCGAGACGGTGATGATCAAGGACGCGAACGGCTTCGCGGCGATTCCGGCCGCCGGCGGCGACTCGCGGTTCCGGGTCGAGGACGACGGCCAGGTGTATTGCAGCGACGAGGCGCTCTTCCCGCGCGACGCCCTCAAGCTGCGGGGCCGGCACAACGGGCGCAACCTCTGCGTCGCCCTGGCGGTGCTGGACGGCATGGGTCTCGATGTCGTCGGCCTGCGGGAGACCCTGCGCGCGGCGGTCGCGTCCTTCGAGGGGCTGCCGCACCGGCTGGCGGAGATCGAGGATCCGTCCGGGTTGACCTTCGTCGACGACACGCTGTCCACGAGCCCCTATTCGGCCATGCACGCGATCGACGCGTACGAGGGTCGGCCGTTGACCGTCCTGGTCGGCGGCACCGACCGCGGCCTGGATTATGCCCCGCTGCGGGAGCATCTGACGGACCGGGAGATCACCGTGATCGGCCTGCCGGACAGCGGGCCGCGGATTCTCGCGGAGCTGGCCGGCCTGGCGGGCGTGCGCACGGAGGCGGCGGAAGATCTGCCTTCGGCGGTACGGCTGGCGCGCAAGCTCACGCCTCCCGGTGGGGTGGTGCTGCTGTCCCCGGCGGCGCCCAGCTACGGCCGTTTCCGCAACTTTGAGCACCGCTCCGAGGTCTTCGTTCAGGCGGTGCGCGACAGCGCTTAACCGGTTCTGGGCGAAATTATTGCCAGAACCGCCCGAGTTTCGAAACGCCCTCGCGGATTGCGGGGGCGTTTCTCTTTGCCCGAACGCTCCGCCGAACGGTCGATCGCGGCTCGCCCGTTTAGTGTCAGCGGCAACCCCGAAGGCCGATGGGCAAATCGGTCTAAACGGGTACATGTGATGGCTGTCACGCCGTAACGGCCATATGCGGATTGAGGTACGTCAACCGACGGTGGGCGCCGCGTGTTCGTCGCCGCGCCCTAGGTAACGGTTTGAAAACTTCGCCCACAGTCTTGACACAGGGGGTCAGAAAGTAAGAACTTTTACCGCGACAGTTAACACTCCTTCTTGAAGGGACGGCCCATGGTCGAGCCAGACGCAGACGGCACCGCAGCGACCGCGGTCGTCGACTCGCTGGTGCGCGACCAGACCCCGCCGCCGCTCAGCATGAACAACTCGGACGGGGTGCTGGTGCGGGTGCGCACCCTGCTGCCCGAGTTCACCGGGGCCCTGCAGCGGGTGGCCGAGCAGGTCCTCACCGACCCGGCCGCGGCCTCCCGGGCCACCATCGTCGAGCTGGCCGAGCGCAGCGGCACCTCGCCGGCCACCGTGACCCGGTTCTGCCGGGCGCTGGGTTTCGACGGCTACGCCGACCTGCGCCTGGGCATCGCCGCGGAGACCGGCCGGGCCCGCGCCTCCGGCTGGACCGTGGACATCGGCCGGGAGATCCAGCCCAACGACCCGCTGGAGCGGGTGCTCGGCCAGATCATGGCCGCCGACACCCGGGCCATGCACGACACCGCCTCGCTGCTGGACCTGGCCGAGGTCGAGCGGGCCGCCGTGGCCATCGCCACCGCGCCCCGGGTCAACATCTTCGGCGCCAGCGGCAGCGCGCTGGTCGGCGAGGAGATGCAGTTCAGCCTGCACCGCATCGGGGTGGCCGCCTGGGCCTGGACCGATGTGCACAACGGTCTGGCCAGCGCCGCCCTCTCCCGGTCCGGCGACGTCGCCCTCGGCATCTCGCACAGCGGCGAGACCGGCGAGACGATCGAGCTGCTCGCCGAGGCCAGCAGCCGCGGCGCCACCACCATCGCGCTGACCAGCTTCCCGCGCTCGCCCCTGGCCGAGCTGGCGGACATCGTGCTGCTCACCGCCACCCAGGCCACGACCTTCCGGCCGGACGCGCTCTCCGCGCGGCACCCGCAGCTGGTCGTCCTCGATCTGCTCTACGTCGCCGTCGCCCAGCGGACCCACGAACGTTCGCACGCGGCCTTCCAGCGCACCGCCCAAGCCGTCCACGGCCACAAAGCCGTCAAGGACGGGAGCTCCGCCCCATGAATGTGATTCCCCTATCACCCCCACATATTTCATCTCGCTCAGGAGGAACAGCGTGAAGCGCAGAATCGCGGTTGCCGCGACCCTCGCCGCGACATTGCTCGGTGCCGCCGCGTGCGGCTCGGACAGCGACAGCGGCGGCGCCCCCAACGCCAACGCTTCGGTCAACGGCGCCGGCAAGACCATCAAGGTCTGGCTCATGGTCGACGCGCAGTCGGGCTGGCCCGAGGTCGTCAAGCAGGCCAACGACCGCTTCACCGCGGCGACTGGCGCGCAGGTGCAGGTCGACTACCAGCAGTGGACCGACCACCTGGCCAAGCTGGACACCACCCTGGCCGGCAACGACGTGCCCGACGTGGTGGAGCTGGGCAACACCGAGATGCCGAAGTACGTCTTCAACGGCGCCTTCGCCCCGCTGGAGAAGTCCCAGTTCGAGAACTCGGCGCAGTGGCTGACCGGCCTCTCCGCCCCCTGCGAGCTCGACGGCAAGACCTACTGCGTGCCGTACTACGCCGGCGCCCGGGTCCTGCTCTACCGCACGGACCTGTTCGACAAGGCCGGCCTGGCCGCGCCGAAGACCTACGACGAGCTGGTCAACGCCGCCAAGGTGCTCAAGGAGAAGAACGGCAGCGACAAGCAGTTCTCCGCCTTCTACATGCCGGGCAAGTACTGGTACGCCGCGATGGCGTGGGTGCACGGCAACGGCGGTGTGATCGCCAAGAAGGACGGCGACAAGTGGGCCGGCGCGCTCTCCGAGCCGGGTGCGCAGGCGGGCCTGACCAAGTGGGCCGAGCTGGCCAAGACCTACTCCAGCGGCGACCCGACCAAGGACGAGAACGACCAGGACGCGGTCTACGCGCAGGGCAAGTCCGGCATGCTGTACGGCAACGGCTGGGAGCTGGGCGCGGTCCAGGAGCAGCCGAAGGACCCCAACAACCCGGCCTCGCCGAAGGTCAAGACCAAGGTGAACGGCAAGGTCGCCACCGCGCCGCTGCCCGGCATCCCGTCCTTCCTCGGCGGCTCGGACGTCGCCGTGACGGCGAAGAGCCCGAACGCCGACCTGGCCGCCAAGTGGGCGCAGATCTTCACCGACGCCAAGTCGCAGGAGGGCCTGATCGCCAAGGGCGTGCTGCCCAACGCGACCTCCCTGCTGGACAAGGCGGCGGCGGTCAAGGGCAACGAGGCGACCGCGCTGGCCGCCAAGGAGACCTGGTTCGTCCCGATGGCGCCGAAGTGGTCGGACGTCGAGTCGGCGAACGTGCTGCAGAACATGCTGGTCAGCATCGCCACCGGTAAGGCCACCGTGCCGGACGCCGCGAAGGATGCCGACGCGAAGATCAACGAGATCCTCAACGCCGCCTGACGGTGCGCGTGCCGCCCGCCCGGCTCGGGCGGGCGGCACGACCCGGCACCGCACTCCTTCGCAGAGAGGTAAGGGACCGATGTCCGTCGTCGACTCACCGTCAGCCCCGCCGGCCCAGCAGCCGTCGGCGTCGGCCCCGGCCGATGGGCGCGCCCGGCGCAGGCGTCGCTCGGCCACGAGCGGTGGCTTCGCCCCGCTCGCGCTCACCCTGCCCGCGATGCTGCTGCTGGCCGGTCTGCTCGGCTATCCACTGGTACGGATGGTCGTGCTGTCGTTCCAGAGCCTCGGGTTGCGCCAGCTGTTCGGCAACCTGGCACCGGACAACGTCGGGTTCGCCAACTACGTCAAGATCTTCACGAACGAGACCTTCTACCAGGTCGTCGGCCGTACGGTCGCCTTCACCGTGGTGTCGGTGCTGCTGACCCTGCTGCTCGGGCTCGGCGTCGCGCTGCTGATGCGCCGGGTCGCGCCGAGCGTGAAGATCGCCATGATCGTCGCGATGATGTTCGTCTGGGCGATGCCGCAGCTCGTCGCCACCCAGACCTTCCGCTGGCTGGTCGACTCGGACTTCGGGGTGCTGAACTACCTGATCGACCTGCTGCCCGGCGTCGACTTCGCCAACCACAGCTGGTTCGCCGACCCGATCCAGGGCTGGTCCGTGATCACCTCGATCGTGGTCTGGGCCGGCATCCCGTTCATCGCGATCACCCTGAACGCAGGCCTCACCCAGGTGCCCAAGGAACTGCTGGAGGCGGCCGTGGTGGACGGCGCCTCGGCCTGGCAGACGCTGCGCTCGATCACCCTGCCGATCCTCAAGCCGCTGCTGATCATCGTCACAACACTGTCGGTGATCTGGAACTTCGGCCTGTTCACCCAGGTCTGGGGCGTGCGCAACGGCCGGCCGGAGGAGGAGTACCAGGTGCTCGCGACGTGGGCGTACAGCACCGCGTTCAACAACAACAACTACGGGCTGGGCTCCGCGATCGCCGTGGTCACCGTGGTGCTGCTGCTCGGCGTGATGGCCTTCTACATGCGGCAGATGTTCCGGATCGGAGACGTGGACTGATGGTCGCCACCGCACCGCGGGCCGCCGTACGCAAGCGGCGCCGCCCGTCCCGTGAGTCGGACACCCCGACCGTCGGCCGCAGCAGGGTCGGCACGATTGCCGCGAACACCCTCGGCGTGCTCTTCGCGATCGTGATGTTCTTCCCGGTCTACTGGGTCATCAACACGGCGTTCAAGCCGGCGCCGGAGATCCTCCAGTTCGAACCCACCTTCTTCCCGCACACCTTCACGCTGGACAACTTCGCGTCGGCGTTCAACGCGCCGTTCTTCAAGCAGGACCTGCTCAACGGCGTGATCGTCACCTGCGGTGCGGTCGTCGGGGCGCTGGTCGTCGGCTTCCTGGCGGCGCTGGCCATCGCCCGGTTCCGGTTCTACGGCCGCAAGGCGATCATCCTGGTCGTGCTGTCGGTCCAGATGGTGCCGTTCATCGCGATCCTGATCCCGCTCTTCCTGATGCTGCAGAAGGCGAGCCTGACCAACAGCCTGGTCGGCATCACGCTGGTGTACATCGTGCTGATCCTGCCGTACACGGTCTGGACCCTGCGGGGTTTCATCAGCGCGATCCCCCGCGAGCTGGACGAGGCCGCGCTGATCGACGGTGCCAGCCGCTTCCAGATCTTCTGGCGGGTCATCCTGCCACTGACCGGCCCCGGACTGGTCGCCACCTCGGTGTACGGCTTCATCCAGGCCTGGAACGAATTCATCATCATCAACACCCTGAACGACCAGGCCCACCAGAACCTGATGGCCTGGCTGCTGCAGAACCAGACGAGCCGGGGGACCTTCTGGGGTCCCCTCATGGCGGGGTCGATCCTGACCGCCCTCCCGGTGGTCATCTTCTTCCTGATCATCCAGCGCAACATCGCAACCGGCCTGACGGCTGGCGCCGTCAAGGGCTGACCCGGCACCGCATCAACATCTGAGGAGAGAGTGCATGACTGAGATCTTCAAGCCCGAGGTCGACCGCCGGACGCTGCTGCGCCGCGCTGCCGCCGTGGGCCTGCTGGCCACCCCCGCCGTCACGATGCTGAGCGCCTGTGTGGGCGGCGGCAGCGACGACAAGGACGACGCCGCGGACAAGCCCGCCGGCACGGTCTCCGCGACCAACCCGCTGGGCATCAAGGAGGACGAGCCGCTGGAGATCATCATCTTCAACGGCGGCCTCGGCACCAAGTACGCCACCGACGTGGACATCCCGTCGTACAACAAGCTCTTCCCGAACTCCAAGGTCACGTTCAACCAGGCCGAGGAGATCTCGACGGTCGTGCAGCCGCGGTTCACCGCGGGCAACCCGCCGGACATGATCAACAACTCCGGCTCGAAGCTGATGGACCAGGGTGCCCTCGTCCAGGCCGGCCAGGTGCAGGACCTGACCGAGCTGTTCGCGGCGCCGTCGGTGGACATCACCGGCAAGACCGTCAAGGACACCCTGATCCCCGGCACGATCGAGCAGGGCACGTTCAACGGCAAGCCGTACGTGCTGAACTACGCCTTCACCGTCTTCGGCCTCTGGTATTCCGGCAAGCTGTTCAAGGACAACGGCTGGACCGTGCCGACCACCTGGACGGACTTCACCGCGCTGCTCGACAAGATGAAGGCCAAGGGCATCACGCCGTTCGGCTACGCCGGTGCGAACGCGCCCTACTACATGTTCACGCTGCTCCTCACCAGCGCCGCCAAGATCGGTGGCGCCGACATCCTCAAGAACATCGACAACCTCGAGGACGGCGCCTGGACCAACGACGCCGTCAAGCAGGCCGCTGCCGCGTGGGCCGAGGTCGGCGCCAAGTACTCCAACAAGGCGTTCCTGGGTCTCAAGCACACAGAGGTGCAGCTGCAGCAGAACCAGTACAAGGTCGGCCTCTACCCCTCCGGCTCCTGGCTGGAGAACGAGCAGGCCAAGGACACCCCGGCCGGCTTCGACTACCAGCTCATGCCGGTGCCGAGCGTGACGACGGCCGACAAGCTGCCGGTCACCGCCCTGTTCGCCGCGGCCGGCGAGCAGTACTTCGTCGCCAGCAAGGGCAAGAACCCCAAGGGCGGCATGGAGTTCCTGCGCCACATGCTGGCGAAGTCGTCCGCCGTGGGATTCACCCAGCTCACCAAGACGCTGACCGTCGTCGCGGGTGCCACCGACGGCATGGAGATCAGCCCCGGCCTCACCTCCGGCAACAAGGCGCTGGGCGCGGCGGGCGCGGACACCTTCAGCTTCCGCTTCGACACCTGGTACAAGAAGCTGGACGACGAGGTGCGCTCGGCCACCAACGAGCTGATCTACCAGGGCGGCACCGCCGACAAGTTCTGCGCCCGGGTGCAGAAGGTCGCCGACGCGGTCAAGAAGGACTCCTCGATCCAGAAGTTCACCCGCTGATCTCCCAATGACACGTACCCGCAATCACGAACGGAGCTAGAGAACCATGAAGCACGGCAGGTACCCGTTCATCATTGGCTTCCTGATCGTGCCGGTGGCCATCTATTCAACGTTCGTGATCGCGGCGTACGTCCAGGCGTTCCAGCTGTCATTCACCAACTGGCGGGGCTTCTCGCCGGACGTCAGCTACATCGGCTTCGACAACTTCGTGAAGCTCTTTCAGGACAACACCTTCTGGAAGGCGATCCAGCATCACATCCTGCTGCTGATCTTCCTCCCGCTGCTCACGATCATCCTGGCGCTGTTCTTTGCGTTCCTGCTCAACGTGGGCGGTGGCTCGAAGGGCGGCCGTACCCAAGGGGTCTGGGGTTCGAAGTTCTACCGGGTGGTGTTCTTCTTCCCGCAGCTGCTGGCACTGGCCCTGGTCGCGGTCATCTTCTCCCGGGTCTACTCCTCCGACGACAGCGGCCTGATCAACGGCCTGCTGAACCAGTTGGGCGTCGAACCGGTGCTGTTCCTGGCCGACAAGAACCTGGCGCTGTGGTCGATCCTGGCCGTGCTCGTCTGGCAGGCGGTCGGCTTCTACGTGGTGCTCTTCTCCGCCGGGATGGGCTCCATCCCGACGGAGATCTACGAGGCCGCCGCGCTGGACGGCGCCACCCGGGGCACCCTGTTCTTCAAGGTGACGCTGCCGCTGCTGTGGAACACGCTGCAGGTCGCCTGGGTCTACCTGGGCATCGCCGCCTTCGACGCGTTCGCGCTGGTCAACGTCATGTCCGTGGACCGCGGCGGCCCGGACGGCGCGACCACGGTGCTGGGCCTGGAGATCTACCGCAACGCCTTCGACTACGCACAGTTCGGCTACGCCTCGGCGATGGGTGTCGTGCTGTTCTTCCTCACCATCACCTTCGCGGCGCTGACCCTGCGGGTCACCAAGCGCGAAGCGATCGAGCTGTGAGCCGGACCGGGAGCCTACGATGACAAACCTGATGAGTTCCGACAGCCCGGCGGTGCCGCCGGAAACAGCGCCGCGCCCCGGCTCGCGTCACTCCGCGGCCGCGAGCCGCGACAAGCGCGAGATCAAGCTCTTCAGCGGCTTCGCCCACGTCGCGCTGGCGATCTGGGGACTGCTGGTCATCGCCCCGCTGATCTGGGTCGTCCTCGCGTCGTTCAAGAGCAACACGGAGATCTTCACGCACGCGCCGTTCAGCCTGCCGAGCCAGATCTCCTTCGAGACCTACAAGACGGCCTGGACCGAGGCGCACGTCGGGCGCTACTTCCTCAACAGCGTCTTCGTGGTGGCGATCAGCACGGCCGGCACGATGCTGCTCGGCTCGATGGCCGCCTACGTGCTGGCCCGCTACAAGTTCTTCGGCAACCGCTTCATCTACTACCTGTTCGTCTCGGGCCTGGCCTTCCCGGTCTTCCTGGCGCTGGTGCCGCTGTTCCTGATCCTGCAGAACCTCAGCCTGCTGAACACCTACACCGGCCTGATCCTGGTCTACATCGCCTACTCGCTGCCGTTCACGGTCTTCTTCATGACGGCGTTCTTCAAGACGCTGCCAAACCAGATCGCTGAGGCCGCAATCGTCGACGGCGCCTCGCACACCAGGCTGTTCTTTCAGGTCATGCTGCCGATGGCGAAGTCCGGCCTGGTCAGCATCACAATCTTCAACATCGTCGGCCAGTGGAACCAGTACCTGCTGCCGGTCGCGATCATGCAGGGCGCGGGCGCCGAGAAGAAGTGGGTGCTCACCCAGGGCATCGCGAACATCTCGGTCTCGGCGGGCTACCAGGCCAACTGGGCGGCGCTGTTCGCGGCACTCACGCTCTCGATCCTCCCGATGATCATCGTGTACGCGTTCTTCCAGCGCCAGATCCAGTCCGGTCTCACCGCCGGCGCGACCAAGTAACACCGCACCGACACCGCCGGGAGTTGGCCCACGCGGCGCTCACCCGTTGACACTGAAGTGAAGTGTCAGCGGGTGAGCCCAGCCCTACTCCGGCTCGGGCCGCCGGTCGTACTTCGCCAGTGCGGTCTTGCTGGTGGAGGGGTCTTGGAAGACCAGTTCCCATGGGCCGGTGTTATGTCCATTCCCTTGCCGAAGCCGAGCCACTTGCCGGCCAGCCGGCGGACGGTCGGCTCGGCCAGGAGCTGGATCGCACCGTGATAGCGCGCACCCCGGTAGTACCCGTCTGACGAGGTCTGCTCGACCCATGTTCCGGTGATCACGTTGCCGTTCGCGGTGAGGTCCATAGTGAGCGACGAGTCGGCCGAACCGGGCAGCGACCGCACGGTCAGCCGGTCTCCGGGCTGGAGCAGGACGACAGATGCAGGCCGGTGAACGTGTCACCGCGACCCGAGCTGAAAACTCGTACCGGCTCAACCAAACCCCGTTGGAACCGCCGTGCGCCTGGGTCGGACCGAGAGTAGCGGGGGTTTTCGCACGGGCGGACCTCCAGGTCGTGGCCACCGAGCCCGCCGCCCCTCCGTCACGCCCGAGGAAGATTGCACCATTGCTGACTCCCGGCAGGCCGCACGCTCCCGCCGGGCCACACGGTGAACGGCGAGCACATCGAGGTGCGCCCGCATCCACAGTTCGAGCGCTTCCTCCGCTGGGCGGGCTGACTCGTCGGAGCTGCAAGGGCGGGTGGTCGGTGTTGGTGGCGGTCATGATGATTTCAGGTTCGGTCGGCACCCGGGGGTATCAAGGTCCGCAGCATGTGGTCGGCGAGGGCTGGGACGAAGGCTGCGGGGCTGTTGGTGGTGCGGCAGCGACCGCGGACGTTGGACCTTGGTGCGCAGCGGTCTGCTCGGCACCCGCGCGCATCAAGGTCGCGGAGTCCAGCAGCGTTATGTGGTGTTATGCGAGGTTTTGGTCTGGGGTGTGGGACGGGATGCCCAGGATGTGGTGATGGTGCTCGGCATGCGGGATCGGAGTCCATCAGCTGGTCTGCTACCGGTGCGGGTAAGGGATGACACTGGCGGGACGTCGTTCCGAGGAGTCACCGCGACCGGTGGTGGGGCGTGGCGACGCGCGACCGCTGCCAGATCCTCGCGGGGTCGCCGACCGCGGGCCGATGGTGGTGCGGGTGGGTGCGGAGCACACCACAGGTCCCCAAGATCTGTGACACCGGCGCGGAGCCCTGTACGCGACCAGGCTGTCCAGCGCATCCGCCACGGCCAGGCGGCCCAGCGCCGAGTACTGCTGTTACTGAGTGGTGAAGCGCTGCACGGCGGCCTCGACGTCGGGTTCGGTGACGGGGAAGCCCGGGAAGCGTGACAGCCGCACCAGCGGGATGGCGCGCATCATCTGGCCGTTGACCGGGTCGCTGAGCAGGACCGTGAACAGGCCCTCGCCGAGCTGCTCGGTCAGCCACGGGCCGGCGACGGCGTGCCCCAGCCAGGCGTCCACGGTCGCCTCGGCGGTCAGCGGGGCGCCGGTGTCCTGGCCGGTCAGCTCGACGGTGCCGGTGAGCCGGATGTCGCGGGAGGACGAGCCGACCCGGACGCCGAACGCGCCGCCCTCGACGACCCAGCGTTTCATGGCCGTGTGCCAGAAGGCGAACGCCCGGGCCTGCAGGGTCAGGGTCACCGGGGCGCTCTCGCCCGGCGCGAGGCTGACCTGCGTGAACGCGCGCAGCTCCTGCTCGGGTCGGTAGACGGTGGCCTGCGGGTCGGAGACGTAGAGCTGGACGGTCTCGCGGCCGGCGCGCTCGCCGGTGTTGGTGACCGTGAGGCCGACCTCGACGATCGGCTCGGCGCCGTCGGCGAGCACGGTGACGGACAGGTTGCTGTAGGCGAAGCTCGTGTACGACAGGCCGTGGCCGAACGGGTACGCGACCTGGAGGCGGTGGGCGTCGTACCAGCGGTAGCCGATCAGCAGGCCCTCGCCGTACCGGACGTGGCCGAGCTCGCCGGGGAAGGCGCCGACCGCCGGGTTGTCCTCGAAGCGCAGCGGGACCGTCTCGGCGAGCCGGCCCGCCGGGTCGGCCGTGCCGAGCAGCAGGTCGGCGGTTGCGCCGCCGCCGGCCTGGCCGAGCAGCCAGCCTTCGAGGACGGCCTGCGCGCGGTCCTGCCAGGGCGCGACGGTGACGACCGAGCCGTTGGAGAGCACGACCACGACCCGCGGGTTGGCGTCCGCGACGGCGTGCAGCAGGTCGATCTGGTGGGCCGGCAGGTCCATGTGGTCGCGGTCGTAGCCCTCGGACTCGTACGACGGCGGCAGCCCGAGGAAGAGCACCGCCACGTCGGCGCCGGCCGCGGTTCGCACCGCCTCGGCGATGAGGTCTTCGGCGGCTGGTCCTTCGGCGGCGGCGTCCGCTTCGATCACGAAGCCGGGGGCGAAGGCGACCTCGCGGCGCCCGTCGAGGGCCGCGCGCAGGGCGTCCAGCGCGGTGTCCACCCGGGTCGGGTTGACCTGCGAGGAGCCGGCGCCCTGGAAGCGGGGCGACCGGGCGAACTCACCGATCACCGCGATGGTGCCGCCGCTTCGCGGGTCGAGCGGGAGGATTCCGTCGGCGTTCTTGAGCAGCACCGCGCTGGCGGCGGCCGCCTCGCGGGCGAGCGCATGATGCGCCTCGGCGTCGAAGGTCTGGCCCTCGCGCAGCGCCGGCTGGGACCGGTCGATCAGCGTCAGCACCCGGGTCACGGCCCGGTCGACGTCCGCCTCGCTGAGCGTCCCGGCCCGGACGGCGTCCAGGATGACGCGGGTGCCGGCCCCGCCGGAGGAGGGCATCTCCAGGTCGAGGCCCGCGGCCACGCCGGCGTCGCGGTGGTTGACGGCGCCCCAGTCGGAGACGACCAGGCCCTCGAAGCCCCACTCGTCGCGCAGCACCTGGGTGAGCAGCCAGGGGTCCTCGCTCGCGTACGTGCCGTTGATCTTGTTGTAGGAGCACATCACGGTCCAGGGCTGGGCCTGGGTGACGACCCGCTCGAAGGCGGGCAGGTAGATCTCGCGCAGGGTCCGCTCGTCGACGTCGGCGGAGACCGTCATCCGGTCGGTCTCCTGGTTGTTGGCGGCGAAGTGCTTGAGCGAGGCGCCCACGCCGGTGCTCTGCAGCCCGTTCACCAGGGCCGCGGCGAGGTCTCCGGCGAGCAGCGGGTCCTCGGAGAAGTATTCGAAGTTGCGGCCGCACAGCGGCGAGCGCTTCATGTTGACGCCCGGGCCGAGCAGCACGGCGACCTGCTCGGCGCGGCACTCGCGGCCCAGCGCCTCGCCGATGCGCCCCAGCAACTCGCGGTTCCAGGTGGAGGCGAGCCCGGCGGCCGGCGGGAAGCAGGTGGCCGGGACGCTCTCGTTGAGGCCGACGTGGTCCGACTCGCCGGCCTGTTTGCGCAGCCCGTGCGGCCCGTCGGTGACCATGACGCCCGGGATGCCGAGGCGCTCGACCGGCTGGGTGCGCCAGAAGTCGGCGCCGTCCAGCAGGGCGGCCTTCTCCTCGATGGTGAGTGCGGCGAGCAGCGCGGGCACATCAAGAGTCATGACGTGACCGTAACAACGAAAACCTCCGCACGGAAGTTTTTGTGTCCTACGATGGCGCGATGGACGAGGCTCCCGACAGCGCCCGGCGTGGCGCGTACGGCAAGGGGGTCCGCCGGCGGCGGGAGATCCTCGACCGGGCCATCGAGGTCTTCGCCGAGCGCGGCGCCGAGGGCACCTCGCTGCGGGCGATCGGCGAGGCCATCGGGGTCTCGCACGCGGCGCTCAAGCACTACTTCGCCTCCCGCGAGGAGCTGCTGATCGAGGTCTACCGGGCCGCCGAGGAGCGCTCGGTGGCCAAGGACCCGATGCCGGCGGACGTCTCCGTCGTCGGGGTGATGACCCAGGCGGCGCGCCGCAATCACGGCGTGCCCGGCCTGGTCCAGCTCTATTCGACGCTGGTGGCTGGTGCGCTGGAGGAGGGCCACGAGCCGTCCCGGGTGTTCTTCGGCGAGCGCTTCGCGAAGCTGCGGCGGTTTCTGGCCGAGCGCATCGAGGCGGAGCAGCGGGCCGGGCGGATCCGCCCGGACATCACGCCCGGCGCGGCGGCCGCCTTGATCATCGCGGCCTCCGACGGGCTGCAGACCCAGTGGCTGCTGGACCCCGAGGTCGACATCGAGGAGTCGTTGGAGCTGCTGGAAGGCCTGTTGCGCGCCTGACGGCCGAAGTTGTCGTACCCGCCGGGCAGAATGACCCCGTGCTGGTAGCGGTGGTGTCCGACGACGGGAGCTGGCACGGCTCCGGCCGCTGGCAGGCGGTGCATCCCGACGGCCGGCCCGCGGGCGAGCCGGTCCGCGTCGTCGACCTGCCGGCCGCCATCGCCGCGCGCGAGGCCGCCGAGCATCCGCGCTGGCTCTGGGCGGCCACCACCGAGGGCTATCCCACGCTGCTGCGCGCCGGTGTCCGGGTGCGCCGTTGCCACGACATCGAGCTGACCGAGGCGCTGCTGCTCGGCCACGCCGGCCGCTGGGGTGAGCCCCGCGCGCTGGCCGCGGCCTGGGCCCGCCTGATCGGCGCCGCGGTGCCGGCCGACCCGCCGCCGCGGCTCCCACAACCACCGGGCTTCGCCCAGGGCGCCCTCTTCGAGGCATTGTCCGGGCCGCCGGCCGCCGCCGGCTCCGTGGCCCTCGAGGCCCTGACCCGGGTGTACGGCGACCAGCACGCGCGGATCGCCGCCACCGGGCAGCCCGGCCGCTTCGCCCTGCTGGTGGCCGCCGAGTCCGCGGGCGCGCTGGTCGGCGCCGAGATGGGCCACACCGGCCTGCCGTGGCGCGTGGAGGTGCACGACCAGTTGCTGCGCGACCTGCTCGGCCCGCTCCAGCCGGTCGGGCCGCCGCGCCGGCTGGCCGAGCTCGCGGCCGAGGTCAGCGCGGCCTTCGGCGTGCACGGCCTGCACCTGGACTCCCCGGCGGAGGTGCTGCGCGCCTTCTCCCGGGCGGGCATCGAGGTGCCCAACACCAAGGCCTGGGTGCTGCGCAAGGTCGAGCATCCGGCGGTGAAACCCCTGCTCGAATACAAGGAGCTCTACCGGATCTGGACGGCGCACGGCTGGGCCTGGCTCGACGCCTGGGTCAGCGAGGGCCGCTTCCGCCCGGAATACGTCCCGGGCGGCGTGGTCTCCGGCCGCTGGGCCACCCGCGGCGGCGGCGCGCTGCAGGTGCCCAAGGTGGTCCGTCGCGCGGTGGTGGCCGACCCGGGCTGGTGTTTCGTGGTGGCCGACGCCGGCCAGCTGGAGCCGCGCGTGCTGGCGGCGGTCTCCGGCGACTCCCGCCTCGCCCGCGCCGGCGCCGCCGGTGACCTCTATGCGGCCCTGGCCACCGACTCGTTCGGCGGCGACCGGGCCAAGGCCAAGGTGGCCCTGCTCGGCGCCATGTACGGCCAGACCGGCGGCGCGGCGATCCCGGCCCTGGCGGTGCTGCGGCAGAGCTACCCGACGGCGTTCGACTACGTGGAGGCCGCGGCCCGCACCGGCGAGGCGGGCGGGCTGGTCCGCTCCTGGCTGGGCCGCACCTGCCCGCCGGCGTCCACGGCCTGGCGCGACGCGGGCCTGGAGCCGCCCGAGGAGGCCGGCTCGGCCGAGCCCCAGGGCGGCGCCTCGGGCCGGGCCCGCGGCCGCTTCACCCGCAACTTCGTCATTCAGGCGACGGCTGCCGAGTGGGCGCTGGTCCTGCTCGCGACGCTGCGTACGGCGCTGGAGGGCACCCGGGCCGAGCTGGTGCTGTTCGTGCACGACGAGGTGGGCGTGCACTGCCCGGCCGAGGAGGCGGAGCAGGTCGCGGAGGCGGTGCGGGCGAGCGCGACCAAGGCGGGGGAGCTGCTGTTCGGCGAGACCTCGGTGCGCTTCCCCCTCGACGTGTCGATCGTGGAGTGCTACGCCGACTCCGCCTGAGCCCGCGCCTGCCGCGGGCTCTTGCGCGTCACCGGCGCCGGGCGGTACGCAGTTCGTGGGAACGAACGGGACCTCCTCCGTCGTGGCGGCCGTCCCGTCGGCGACGGGAGTGATGATGAGTAACCACACCTACCGGGTGACCGAGATCGTCGGCAGCTCGTCGGAGGGCGTCGATCAGGCCATCCGCAACGGCGTGCGGCGCGCCTCGGAGACGCTGCGCAACCTTGACTGGTTCGAGGTGACCGAGATCCGGGGCCACCTGGAGCAGGGCGAGGTCGGGCACGTCCAGGTCACGATGAAGGTCGGGTTCCGGCTCGACGAGGCGTGAGCCGGCGCCGCGCACGGACGTCCTACGGCGAAATGCGCAGCCGCAGGTAGGCCCGGTCGTCGAAGCTGACCTGCCCGGCGGTGACGCCCTTCGTCCCGCGCAGCGCGCCGACGCAGTGCGGATCCTCGGCCAGCAGCTCGGCCAGTCGCGCCTCGCTCTCGGCCAGGGTCGGGTGGACCTCCGGATAGCCGTCGCTGGCCAGCACCAGGTCGCCGACCTCGCCGGGCACGTCGTGCACCACGATCAGCGACGGTGGCACCGGGCGGCCGTCGATCGCCGCGAAGCCGTACGGTCCTTCTCTGTTGCGCAGCGCGCCCTGGCGCGAGATCAGCGCCCGGGCCGCGAGCCGGCCGGGGTCGAGGGTCGCCAGGTCCAGCTCCCCGGTGGCCGCCTCGGCCGCGATGACCGCGGCCCGGAAGTCGGCGGCGATCCGGTCGAGCGGCTTGCGCGGCCGGCCGGAACCGGCGGGCAGCCCCGGATAGTGGAACGCGACGTCCCCGATCTGCCACACCTGCCGGAGCCGGCGTGAGTAGACGGTCACCGACGCGCTCGGGCGCGCGGCCGGCGGCAGCTGCGGGTCGATCCGCTCGGCGAGCGTCGACGTCAGCCGGGCCGTGGCGGTGGTCACGTCGGCGTCCGCGGGCAGGGCCCGGAGGGCGTCGACACAGGCAGCCATCGCCCACCGGCCGCCGGCGACACTCGTCGGGCCGTACCGTCGGCCGGTTATGTCGGTGGCGCCGTCCACGATCGCAGCGTGACCGTCGGTCACGACGACGGCGTCCTCGCAGCTCAGCGGGTCGCCGGCCTTGCCGGCGAGGAACTGCTCGACGACCCGCATGCCGGTCAGCCGTCGGCCCAGACGTCCAGGTCCAGGCGCTGCAGCACGTGCGGGGCGAACATGCCGAAGACCGACAGGATGGCGATCACGGTGAACACGGTGCGCAGCACGAGCACCTCGGTGCGCCCGCCGACCCTGACGGCTATCCCGTTCGGCACCCCGATCATCCGCCACATCCGGCGCCCGGTGGGTATCGGCCACAGGATCGGCACGCCGTTCTTGGTGATGATGTCGCCCAGCAGGTGCACGAAGCAGCCCACGCCCACCGCGAAGCCCAGCATCGGATAACCGCGGTCGCCGGGCAGGTTCGCCGCGGTGAACCAGGCGATCACGCCCGACGCCAGCGTCACGATGAGCCAGCCGGCGCGCTCGGCCCACTCGTCGAACAGCCCCCGCAGGGCCAGGCCGGCCATGATGAACACCACGGCCACGACCGCCCACTTGCCGTAGGTCGCGCACAGCGCCGTCGTGCCCCAGCCGACCAGGCCGCAGAACGGCAGCGTGTGGGTGAAGGTGCGGTGCCCGTTGTTGCGGCGCGGGTCCTTGCTCAGCCTGGTCGCTGTGTAGACGCCGAGCGAGATCTTCTCGATGACCTCGGCCACGAACAGCGAGAACACGCCGAACGTCCGGGCGACGGTCGCGCCGCCCTGGTTTTTGGTGACCTTGCCGGACATGTCCAGGTCGGGCAGCAATGCGCCGCCCGCGCAGACGGCTGTGCCCACCGCGATCGCGAGCGGGGACTGGCCGTACCCCGCGAATTGATCCAAGGCCCAACAGCCGGCCAGCCAGACGGCCGCGCCCGACAGTGCGTGCGACGGACCCATCATGGTCGTGCCCACCCTCCCCGTAGTCCCGGCGCGACGGTGGCCGGGGGTAAACCTGGCAACTGTCGCAGAGCGGGGAGGGGTGGGCAACGACCGCCACGTCTACAGTGGAGTGTTCAAGATCACCTATTGGTCGGCGCGTTCCACGGCGCGACGTGGTGCCGGTAGCTGTATTCGGCCCGGTAGTGGCCGTACCGGGCGTGCCGCATCAGGCCCATGACCAGGAATATCAGCGGGATCGCGGGCCAGAAGAAGTGCGCGCCCGACAGCGCCCAGATCCCGGTCAGGAAGATCGCGAGCAGCGCCACGAAACCGGCGTGCCGGCGTACGCCCCGGCGTGTCGCGGCCTGCGCCTGCGGTGTGTCGGCCAGTGCCCGGCGGCCGTTGTCGGGCAGATCGGCGGTGAGTGGGGCGAGCTCGTCGCGGAACTTGGCCGCGTACACTTGGCCGAGACGCTCCTCACCCTCCTCGAGGGTGAGCCGCCCCTCGGCCATCGCGGCCCGCAGCATCTCGGCGACCTGCTCGCGCTCGGTGTCGGAGGTCCGGAGCCGATGGGGCCCGGACCGGGTGGCATCGTTGGGGTTCACATTGACCTCCTGCAAGCGTGGCGGACTGACTTCCAGGTTCGCGGATCGGCCGCCGGGCGGCGTCGCCCCGGCGGAGCATCTGGTACGCCGTCAGCGGAGCAGCAAGCCCCCAGCGGTGTACGCCCTGGGGAGTACGCGGCCACGGTCCGTACTCCCTGAGGCGCACAAGAGGGTCGCCGGCGCGCGGATGTGCCGGTGAGCAGCGGTGCCGTAGGTTCGAGAGGTGCGAGACCGGGGCCTGCGAGACCAGCCGCGTCGGCCGGGAGAATTCGGCCGCCGACCGCGGCTCTTCGCCGGCACCACTGCTCCCTCGGCCGGGGTTTCCGGGGAACGCGCGTGGGCCTGGGACGATGCGGTCGGTGCCCGTTCCCGTCGGCGCCGCGGCATGCGCCAGGGGCCCCGGCCGCACGCGGTCATCGCCGCTCTGATCTTCCACGTCTTCGGAAACTGGACGTACGCCGCCCACCTCGCCCACCCGCGCGACGTCATCGCGTGCGCGCTGCTGCTCGTCGGCCCGATCGCCCTGGCCTGGCGCGTGCGGGCGCCGATCGTCGTCCTCGCGGTCACCGGCGCGGCCACCATCGGGTTCGCCACCTTCAGCACGCCGACCTGGACGTACGCCGTCGCGCCGGTCATCGCCCTGTTCACCGCCGTGCGGGAGGGGCACCGCCGGTCCGCGTTCATCGCCGCGGCCGCCGGCTACCTGGCCTACCTGGCGATCACCTGGTTCGGCGCCGACCCGCTAGGGCTGCCGGACGCCGCCCGCCCGGCCCTGCGCGATGCCGTGCTCACCGCCTTCGGGCTGGCCCTGACGGCCTTCATCGGCAGCGCCGCCCGGGCCCGTGCCATCTACCTGGCCGAGATGAGCAAGGCGAAGGCCGAACGCACCCGGGCCCGGGAGGAGCAGGAGCGCCGCCAGGCCTCCGACGAGCGGCTGCGCATCGCCCGCGAGCTGCACGACGTGCTCGGCCACCACCTGTCGCTGATCAACGTGCAGGCCGGGGTGGGGCTGCACCTGATGGACAACCGGCCGGAACAGGCCCGCGAGGCGCTGGCCGCGATCAAGACCGCCAGTTCCGAGGCGCTGCGGGAGGTCCGCGCGGTGCTCGGCGTGCTCCGCCCCGAGGAGGAGGCGGCCCCTCGCCAGCCCGCGCTGGGCCTGGACCGCCTCACCGACCTCACGGCGGACGCCGGGCTGCCGGTGACGACCGAGACCGTGGGGGAGCGGCGCGCCCTGCCGGCCGAGGTGGACCGGGCGGCCTACCGGATCGTCCAGGAAGCCCTCACCAACGTGCGCCGGCACGCGACCACCGGCGCCGCGGCCACGGTCTCGGTCGCGTACGCGCCGGACGAGCTCCGCCTGACGATCCGCAACGACGGTCCCCGCGCGGCGCAGCGGCCCGACCCCGCCGCCACCGGCGACGCCGGGCGCGACACCGACGGCAGCGGCATCGCCGGGATGCGCGCCCGGGCCGCGAGCCTGGGCGGTTCGCTCGACGCCGGCCCACTTCCCGACGGCGGCTACCTGGTCTCCGCGATACTGCCCACCAGCAAGACCCCAACGAGGGAGCCCGCATGATCACGGTGCTGCTGGCGGACGACCAGGCCCTGGTCCGGGCCGGCTTCCGCGCGCTGCTCAACGCGGAGCCGGACATCGAGGTGGTCGCCGAGGCCGGTGACGGCCTGGAGGCGGTCCGGCTGGCCGTCAAGACCCGCCCGGACGTGGTGCTGATGGACATCCGGATGCCCGGAGTGGACGGGTTGGAGGCCACCCGCCGCATCGTCGCGGACCCGGCGCTGGCCGGCGCCCGGGTGGTCATCCTGACCACCTTCGAGCTGGACGAGTACGTCTTCGAGGCGCTGCGCACGGGCGCCTCGGGCTTCCTGGTCAAGGACACCGAGCCGGTCGAGCTGCTGCGCGCGGTCCGGGCGGTCGCGGCCGGCGACGCCCTGCTGTCGCCGAGCGTCACCCGGCGGGTCATCGGCGAGTTCGCCGCCCCCGGCGGCCGCGGCCGCCCGGCGATGCCGCCCGAGGAGGCCGAACGCCGGCTGGAGGGGCTCACCGACCGCGAACGCGAGGTGATGGTCCTGGTCGGCGAGGGACTGTCCAACGACGAGATCGCGACCCGGCTGGTGATCAGCCCGGCGACCGCGAAGACCCACGTCAGCCGCACGATGGTCAAGCTCGGCGCCCGCGACCGCGCGCAGTTGGTGGTCTATGCCTACGAGGCGGGGCTGATCCGGCCGGGCTGGCTCGCCTGACGCGCGCCTAGGGAAATCAGGGTCGTGATGGGGGAGATCACCGGATCAGTTCGTCGACAATGGACGCCAAGGTGGCGGCATGACATTTCCGCGCCGTACCCTCGGCACCCTCCTGGTCGCCGCCGTCCTGGCCGGCTCCGCCACCAACCCCGCCGCTGCGGCCACCACGCCGGCGCTGCCTCCGCTCGATCCGGCGAGGCTCTCCGCGGCCATCGCCGGCCTGCCGAACGGCGAGGTTAGCGGGGCGCTGGTGCAGATCCGGGGCCGGGCCGGTGCCTGGTCGGGCACCTCGGGGATCGCCGAGCTCGGCGGCACCGAGCCACCCCGGCTGGACGGCCGGTTCCGGGTGGGCTCGATCACGAAGACCTTCACCGCCGTCGTCACCCTGCAACTGGCCGCGGAACGGCGCCTGGATCTCGAGCGCCCGGTGCAGCACTACCTGCCCGGCCTGCTGCCCGCCGACTATCCCCCGATCCCCGTCCGCACGCTGCTCAACTGGACCAGCGGCATCAACGGCCTGGGCGTCAACTCGAAGGACCCGGGCTGGTTCCGCGACCACCGCTACGACCACTTCGAGCCGGGTAGCCAGCTCGACCTGGGCAAGCCCCTGGCGTTCCCGCCCGGCACCGCGCAGCGGTACGGCAACGCCGACTACATCCTGGCCGGTCTGCTGATCGAGAAGGTGACCGGCAACCGGTGGGCCGACGAGGTCACCCGCCGCATCATCCGGCCGCTGCACCTGACCGGCACCAGCGTGCCCGGCGAGGACCCGCGCATCCTCGGCCCGCACGCGCATGGCTACGAGGTCACCGCGGACGGGTGGCTGGACGTCACCGAGGCCAACCCATCCCTGCAGTGGTCGGCAGCCTCGATCATCTCCACCGCGGCAGACCTGGACCGGTTGATGGTCGCCCTGTTCCGCGGCCGGCTCCTGCCGAAGAAGCAGCTGAACGAGATGTTCACAGTCCCGAACGTGAAGATCTTCGGCACCGACCAGCCGGCGGTGTACTCGGCCGGGCTGACCAGATTCCACATCGGGGAGCTGACGGTGTGGGCGAAGAGCGGCGACCGGCCCGGCTACAACAACGGCATCGGCGCGACGCGGGACCTGTCCCGGCGGCTGGTCTACTCGGTCAACACCTTGCAGATGGGCGGTGCCGAACAGCCCAAGGCCGCCCAGAACATCATCATGGCGGCCCTGACCTGACCCCTGCCATCGACGCTATGCGGGGACGGCGCGGCGGGCCAGGAACAGATCGGTGACGTGCAGCATGTCGATGCCGCCGCCGTGCCGGTTCAAGGCGGCGGCCGTCTCCGCCAGCACGCGGCGCCGGCGATCGTCCGGCAGCACGCGGTAGGTCGAGACGGACTCGAGGAACTTCAGGTAGCGGTCGGTGTCGTAGTGCGTCTCCTCGCGAAGCCGGACCTCCCGAAGATCCTGAAAGCGCGGGTCGTCACGGCACTCGGCGGCCGGCCAGTCAACGCGGAGCCGGCCTTCGCGGCCGGCCTCATCCGCGGACCGGCCGGCCGCGCCCCAGTCCCCGGCATCGAGCCCGTAGGCCGGCGCCGGCTGGGAGTGCGGCGAGTCGCCGAGGCCGTGGCGGGCGTCGATGCGCGAGAGCTCGGCGTGCAGGTCAGGGTCGAGCACGCCCTGCGGGTTCCAGAACAATGCCACGATCCCGCCCGGGTGCAGCGTGTCCGCGACGGTCGTCCAACGCCGCGACCGGTGCACCCAATGCCACGACGTGGCCGCCAGCAGCATCCCGAAGCGTCGATCGCCGCGCTCCCACGACTCGAACGAGGTGACCTCGACACTCACGCCGGGAAGCGCGGCCGTGTTGCGCCGCAGGACCTCGGCCATCCGGACATCGGGTTCCAGGCATGTGACGGCTACTCCGCTCGCGGCGAACAGCATGGTGGCCTTGCCGGTGCCCGCGCCGATCTCGACGGCCGTGCGGTCGGTCGCTTCCGCGTATGTCAGCACTTCCGTGACCAGCGCCGGGTGATAGCCCGGACGGCCGGCGTCGTAGGCCTCCGCGGCCGCGCCGAAGACCGTCCTGCCGGGTTCGTCCACGTGCTTGTCGGCGGTCATGTCCCGTCCGTCCCGTGAGGCAGCGTCGCCGACCGTACCGGCCGGAGGTTGCCACACCAACCGCTTTCCGTTCAGGGCCTCGTGGGTTGGTGATTTGACGGTTCTTCGCCGGTGCTGAGGGTCCGTCGACGCGGGGGCAGGGTTGCTTATCGGCCCGGCGGCTGGCGCGGCACGGAAGTCAGCGTGATCTGTCTCGCCTTCGGCACCTGGGCGTATCAAGGTCCGCAGCATGTGGTCGGCGAGGGCGAGGGCGAGGGCGAGGGCGAGGGCGAGGGTTGGGGCTGGGGCGAGGGCGAGGGTTGGGG